>Ga0209317_1000072_pt1 | contig 141070 bp, 117 predicted proteins | sample RifGroB2_FD_183994 | JGI IMG/M metagenome (GOLD analysis project Ga0209317, IMG submission 183994) | Soil microbial communities from Rifle, Colorado, USA - Groundwater B2 (SPAdes) (version 2) | ecosystem: Environmental > Terrestrial > Soil > Unclassified | place: Rifle, Colorado | collected... | reverse complement strand
CAAGGAAACCGAGGGGTTGCGCGGAGGCGTACATAAGTACGCCGCACAAGCAAGAACGAAGGTTGACGCCGCCAGGGCGGAAAAGCACCCTTTCCGGACGGAAACTAGTTAGCAACTTTGTGCGTTGGGTCACGTACAGTATTTAACCTTTAGGCTATGCTGAGTTCGCTTAATGCGGGGGGATTTCCTGCAAACTCGCAACCTGGAGGGGCTGTAAATGGGTGTGCGCTTCAATATACTGACCGGTCTTACTGTCATGATTGTTTTTTGCTCATCGTCTTTGTACGCCGGAGATTTAGATGGCAGAGAAGAATCTTCCCAACAGGCAGATCATTCCTCCTCGAAGAGACCGGAAGTTTCCTGCGAATTGAAGGTGAAGGAAAGATATGAATTCTATGACATCAGTGGATCCACTATCGATGAGTGGCGAAGGCAGATGAAGCAAAACGGCACCAGGTGGAACGACGGTAAGGTATATGCGGCGCTTGCCACCTGGGACATTCGCTACCGCTACCAGGTTTCTGACCAGGATGACAGGTACTCCGTAAAATCCGTCAAGACAGACGTGGAGATCACTTACAACTTTCCGCGGCTGGTCTATTACGGGGCGGATGCGGAACTGGTGGCGCTTTGGGGCAAGTATCTGGCAAGCCTCAAACAGCATGAGTTCGGCCACAAGGATCTTGCCGTAAAAACCGCCGGTGAAATAAACGAAGTTCTCGCTGCGCTGGACAGCTTCAGCAGTAAAAGCAAACTGCACCAGGAAGCAAGCCGTCAGGCGGATGAAAAGTTGCAAAGGCTAAAGTCTGTCCAGGTGGCATATGACGATGAGACGAGGCATGGCGAGACGCAAGGGGCCATACTTCCGATTGCTATGACGGCGCAAGTGCAGGAGCATCAGTAAAGGTAGCGCCGGGTCCCCTTTACTTCATCCGCCCTTCAGGGCATGAAGGCAGGGAGGGGACTGCGCCAGGAGCCGCAACGCCTCAAACAGGAATGCAGTTAAGCAAAAGGGGTTACAGAAATGTTCTGTAACCCTTTTTGCTGCCGTTTTTTGGAGGCGTGCGCGAGAAAGACGGCTTTTTCCGCCAGACCGCTTGCCGGCCGTGACCCGTCCATGCTGGATTCTCACTTCCTCGCCGGTCAGGGCACGTCGATACGATAGAGGTTGCCGGCGGTATAGTCGGCCAGGTAGACCTCTCCGGCTTCATCCTGGCCGAAGGTCGAGATGGAAAAGGCCGTGTCGGTCAAAAGCTGGTTCGCCCAACTGGCGCCATTTTTACGCAGACCCCAGATCCGTCCGCTGCAGAAGTCGCCGTAGAGGTAGATCCCCTGCAGATCCTGATTGGCGCCGCGGTAAACATGCCCGCCGGTCACCGAACAGTTGCCGCCGTCATGCTGGTACTCGGCGATCGGCAGCGTCAGTCCGGTGCTGCTGCACCCCGGATTGTCAAAGCAACGGCTCCCCTCCATCAGGTTCCAGCCGTAGTTTGCTCCGGCCCCGGCAGCTGCCGGCTGGAAATCTATTTCTTCCACCTGGGCCTGTCCGACGTCCGCCAGGTAGAAGTCACCGGTGGACCGGTCGAAGGAGAAGCGCCAGGGGTTGCGCAGGCCCAAGGCCCAGATTTCCCCGGAGTGATTGCCGGCTGGGATCGCGTAGGGTGCAGGGCCGGAAACGTCGATGCGAAGAATTTTCCCGAGCAGCGTCGCGGTATCTTGCCCGTTCCCTTGAGGGTCTCCCTCACCGCCGCCGTCACCGGTGCCGATGTAAAGAAAGCCGTCCGGGCCAAAGGCAAGTTGCCCGCCGTTGTGGTTCGCGAACGGCTGGACTATGGTGAGTATTTCCCTGCGGGAGGCGGGGTCGGCCAGCTCCGGATTGGAACCCGCAGTATAGCGGGCTACCACCGTATTGCCTGAATTGTTCGTGTAATTCACATAGAATGATCTGTCCGTGGCAAAGTCTGGTGAGAAGGCCAACCCGAGCAGTCCCTGCTCCGACCCTGCTGAATTGACGAGGCTGGTAATGTCGAGAAAGGGGGTGGCGGAAACCACGCCATCGCGGACGATTTTTATCATCCCTTCTTTCTCGACTACGAACAGGCGGTTACTGCCGTCGCCGGCGTTGACCACGGCCACCGGATTGTCGAGGCCGGTCGCCACCTGTGTCAGAGTGAGGGACGACGGAAATGAGGGCTCCGGTGTCGAGACGACCGGTGCAGCAGGGTTGTCGCTCCCCCCCCCGCCGCAGGCGGAAAGCGATGAGATTGCAACTGCGGCGCACAGCACTCCGGCTATCATCAGCCACAACGCGTCCATTCTTCTCATGTGTCACCTCCATGTCATGATGGCCTTCCGCAGGGAAGGCGGTGGGATGAGAAAGCGTGCCTCTCCTCAATCCGGTCGGCCGGTCAGGTAGCTGTTATCCGCGGGCCAGATCTCCATCACCTGACGCATGATGGCAAGCTCTCCGATGTGGTAGGCGTTGTGATCGGCGGCCAGCAGTATCTCCCTGAAGATATTGTATCCGGGCGCGTGGGGAATCGGCGCCAAAAGGTCTGTGGTACCGTCACGGACCATCTCCTGCAGAGCCCGGAGATCTGAGCTGAACCCGTGGCAGCTCTTTTGCCAGCCGTGCGGCGTCGTTTTTTTTCCCGGAGGAGGGCGGTATCCTGCGGGGTAGTCGGGCGACAGGTGACGGGGGTCCCTGATGAATTCCAGGATGTCCCACTGAGTGATACGCAGGTGTTCCAGGAAATGCCAGAAGGAGTACGGGGTGTTGGGCGGCTTCTCGTTGATGAACTCCAGCGGGAAGCCGGCCACCACCTCTGCAAAGCTCATGTGTGCATTGCCTCCTTCAAGTAGCGCCAGCAGCTCCCTTCTCATCAGTTGGTCCTCTCGCATGCAGTTCACCCCCCTCTGGTTGCAGCTACTTCAAGCCAACTCTACTCTTAACCAAACGGATTGCCAGGCGCCGGAGCAATTGCGCCTGAAATTTGACGCAAAAAATTAGTCCTCTATAATTTAGCTTTCCAGGCAAGTGGTAAAAGGAGGAAAGTAAAAAGGAGGAAACGTGGACGCTTTTTTTGCCTCACCCGAACAACAGATCTGCCGGACCTTGCTTGAAGCCTACTCAGGCCACGGCTCCACCATAATCCGCGGGTCGAGCGAAACTGACCCCTTACAGGATTTCGCCCGCTCGACCGCCTCCGGACTGGTTTCTGCTCCGCGTCGATTGGAGTGCCGCTTTCTCTACGACGCGGAGGGGAGTGCCCTCTTCGAGCGTGTAACGCAGCAACCGGAGTATTATCTCACCCGCACCGAGACCTCCATTCTCGCTGCCAATGCGGCCTGTATCCGCGAACTGACCGGACCGGTCACCCTGGTGGAACTTGGCTCCGGCAGTTCTGCGAAAACCGACTTTCTGCTGCGGGCCTGGCTTGAACAGGGTGAGAGGGTCTGCTACGTCCCGGTGGATGTGAGCGAAAGCGCCCTGAGCGGAGCCTGTAGCGCCATCACGGCTAAATACCCGCGGGTACGGGTGATAGGTGTGAATTACGACTTCCGGGAGGCCTTCTCCCTCATTTCAAAGCTCTCCCCGACACTGGTGCTGTTACTGGGAAGCACCATCGGCAATTTTTCGCCCCAGGAGATGTCGCGGTTTTTTATGACCCTGTCCGGCGCCATGACCCCCGGGGACGGCTTTCTGCTCGGCATAGACCTGGTCAAGGACCGCTCGCTTCTGGAGGCGGCCTACAATGACGCCGCAGGGGTGACGGCAAACTTCACCCGCAATATTTTCGCGCGCATGAACCGCGAACTCGGTTCTGCCATCGATACTGATGCCATCGAACATGTGGCGACTTACGACCGGGTAAAGGAACAGATTGAGATATATGCGCGTTTTACCCGTCAGCAAACCTTCCTGCTGGCTCCGTTAGGGAGGCAGTTTGCCATTCCGCCTGGCGATATGGTGCAGATCGAGATCAGCAGGAAGTTCCGTCTGGAACGGGTCCTTCCCTACCTGGAGGAGTTCGGCTTCTCCACCGAGGAAATCTTTACCGACGAGCGCAACTGGTTCGCGCTGCTCTTGCTGCGCCGCCGCCCGAGATACTACTCGGCACGGGGGAGGGGACGATGATGGCACTGAACTCCGTGCGCCGAGACGGTCTTTGCGGCATCTGTCCGGCCGGCTGTTTCATCACCGCCAACCTGGAAGACGGGCGGCTGGTGGGGGTCGAGCCACAGCAGGGGCATCCACTGGGGATGCACTTCCGGATAGGACTCCACTCACCGGAAGTGGTCCACGATCCCGACCGGCTTTTGTATCCGCTGCGGCGCACCGGCCCCAAGGGAAGCTACCGGTTCGAACGGATCTCCTGGGACCAGGCCTTCGACACCATCACGGCGCGCTTCGGGCAGCTAAAGGAGCAGTTCGGCCCGGAAGCTGTGGCGATCTACACCGGGCGCGGCAGTTTCGACATGGCTCTTTGCGACATCTTTCAGCCGGCCGACGCAGCAGTCTCCTCAGCCTCCAGCGTCCTTTTCCCTTTCGGCTCCCCTAACACCCTCGGGGTAGGCGCCCTTTGCTACGTCTCCTATGCCATGATCGCCCCTCACGTGACCATGGGGGAGATGCTGATCACCATGGAGACCGATCTTGAACAGGCGGAGCTGATCGTGATCTGGGGGACCAATCCGGCCACCGATTCGCCTCCTTTGACTCACCGCCAGATCCTGCAGGCCAAAGAGCGGGGGGCGCGGGTGATCGCCATCGACCCGCGCAAAAACGAGACCGCCCGCGAAGCAGACGCCTGGTGGATCCCGATCCGGCCGGGAACGGACGGAGCGCTCGCTTTGGCCCTGATCGGCGTGTTGATGGAGGAGGAGCTCTACGACGAGCGGTTTGCCCGCGACTGGACGCTCGGTTTTGAGGAGCTGGGCCAGCTCGTGCAGCATTTCCGTCCCGAGGTCGTCGAGGAGATCACCGGCGTCCCCGCCGACACGATCAGGCAGCTGGCGCGCCAGATCGCGGCGGCGCGCGGGGCCTGCCCGGTCATGTACACCGGGCTTGAGTATTCGGACAGCGGCGTGCAGGCGATCCGGGGCGTTTTCACCCTCTTTGCCCTGGCCGGGCAGCTCGACGTGCCGGGGGGGCTGCTGTTCCGGATGAAGCAGAATATCTTTCCCCAGAACCGCTCCCGCCTGGTCCCCAATCCGGATCTGAAGAAGGCCCTTGGCCGGGACCGCTTCCCGGTCTACAGCGCCTACCGGGGGGAGTCGCACGCCTCGGTGCTCCCCGAGGCTGTGCTCACCGGGAAACCTTATCCGATCCGGGCCCTCACCGTGCTGGGGGGCTCGATCATCACCGCCTGGCCCGATCCCGAGCTCTGGCGCAGGACCTTCGACTCCCTCGACTTCGTGGTCACCGTCAACCGCTACCATACGGCCGATTCTGCCTATGCAGACATCGTGCTGCCGGCGACCACCTATTACGAGATGGTCTCCTATATGAGGTACGGCCCGCTCTTCAAGATCCGTGAAAGGCTGGTGGCCCCGCAAGGTGAGGCGCGCAGCGATTTTTCCATTCTGGCGGAACTGGCCAAACGGCTGGGCTACGGCCACCTTTACCCCCAAAGCGAAGAGGAACTGCTGCGTTTCGCGCTGGAGGGAACCGGCTTTACCCTGGAAGAGGTGCGTGCGGCCGGCGGTGAAGCGCGGGTGCCGACCGCCATGATGCAGTACAAGAAATGGGAGAAGGGGTTGCTGCGCCCGGATGGAAGGGAAGGTTTCAACACCCCGAGCGGAAAATTCGAGATTGCCTCTTCCATACTTGCCGAAAACGGCTACCACTCCCTGCCTGTTTACACGGAGCCGGCCGAGGGGCCGCTGGCAGATCCCGAGCTGGCACGAGAGTACCCGCTGGTATTCAATTCCGGCACCCGGACCGTGCACGATTTCCGCAGTCAGCATCACGGGGTGAGGGGGCTTTGCGACCGGCAGCCGGTGCCGCCGGTCACCATGAACACTCTGGATGCAGCTGAGCTTGGTATCTCGGATGGAGACCGGGTATGGGTGGAGACGCTGCGCGGGCGGGCGCCGTTTTTCGCGCAAGTGACAGATGACATGGTGCGCGGCTCCCTGGATGCCGCCATGGGGGGCGGCGGGCCGCTGGGACCCGCGGCCTGGCGCGACTGCAACGTGAACGGGCTGACCGATCCCAAGCGCTACGATCCCATCTCGGGTTTTCCTGTCTATAAGACGCTGCTTTGCCGGGTGAGAAAGGCGGACGGGGAGGCAGGTGGCCTTCTCGACGATTCTTCGCCGGTAGCAGACTTGCCGGGGGCGGGCGGTGGCAGCGAGAAATCCCCCCCGACCCCCCTTTTTCAAAGGGGGGGGACTGCCGGGGAAAGGGTGGTCGCTCTAAGCAGCAGGGCTGCCGGGGGGAAGTCGCTGGTTGATTTGCAGACCGATTCGCAGGTTGAATCGGAGAGCGAAGGGGGAAATTGCCCGGAGCCGGATCCCTTGCGGAGAAAACAGGCTGTGGCACCCTTGCGCCGGGTTTACCTGGACCATAATGCCACCACCCCCGTCGCTTGCGAGGTGCGCGAGGCCATGCTTCCTTTTCTGGGAGAGGAGTGCGGAAACCCCTCCAGTATCCACGGCATGGGAAGTTGTGCCAGGGCCGCCATCGAGGCGGCCAGGCGGGTGGTCGCCCAGGGGCTTAACTGCACCGCGCGCCGCATCATCTTCACCGGAGGCGGCTCTGAGGCCGACAACCTGGCAATATCCGGGGTGGCCCGGGCCTCGGATGGCAGCCGCCGTCACCTGGTGACAAGCAGCATCGAGCATCCGGCCGTGCTCGCCCCCTTGCGGGCGCTGGCTGCAGCAGGATACCAGCTCACCATTTTGCCGGTGAACCGCGAGGGCGTGGTGGATCCGGAAAAGCTTGAGGAGGCAATCCGTCCGGACACGCTGCTGGTCTCGGTGATGTTCGCCAACAACGAGACCGGGGCGCTGCAGCCGGTGCCTGAGCTCGCCAGGATCGCCCACCGATACGGCGCGCTTTTCCACTGTGACGCAGTGCAGGGGTTTGGAAAGATGCAGCTGGACGTGGAGGAACTCGGTGTGGACCTGCTGGCGGTATCGGCCCACAAGCTCCATGGCCCGAAGGGGGTAGGGGCGCTCTATGTGGGGAAGCAGGTGCCGGTTGAGCCGCTCATCAGGGGGGGGGGACAGGAGAGGGGGATGCGGGCCGGAACGGAAAATGTCCCCGGCATCGTCGGCCTGGCCAAGGCGGTGGAATTGTCGCTAAAGGCGCTTTACGGCGATGAACCGGCCAGGGTGGCAAGGCTGCGCGACCGGTTGGAGGAAGGGATCATGTCGATCGTCCCGGGGTCGCGCAGGAACGGCCCGCAGCTCAGGCGCCTTCCGAACACGCTCAGCATGACCCTTCCGGAGATCCGCGGCGAGTCGCTGGTTCTCTTTCTCGACCGCAAGGGGATCGCCTTTTCTTCCGGCTCGGCCTGCAAGTCGGGGAACCCCGATCCGTCCCACGCCCTGCTCGCCATGGGGCTTTCCTCGCAGGAGGCCCATTGCACGGTCCGGTTTTCTCTCGGTACTGACAATTCAGAGGCAGAGATCGACTACGTGCTGGAGTCCCTGCGAGAACTGCTCAGCGAAACCCGCAGCAGCATCCGTTTCGTGCCGTGCCGGTGAGGAAGCATACGGCGCGGCAAAGGACTGGCTCCTGCACTTTGTGGAAGGGCTCCCTCAGCCGCCACTTCGGGGCATCTTCTCCCGGACGGGAATGCCTGTAATTTCTCTTCAGTGTCAGGGGGGAAACGTCCCCGCCCCCGGAGGGGGTTAGGGAGGGGGGAGAAACTGGCAGTTTGACTTAGCTGGTGGAGTAGTAAGTGACCGATTTACCATTCCTTTAAAGTGCCGCAGGTCCGCTGAAGAGCTAACCGGCTAACGGCTTACCGGAGTTCAGACGACTACCGAGGACGATAAGGAAGACGATCCCTGAACCGGTCATGTTTCCAAGGCTCATCGCGGTGAACATGCTGTCTTTCACAAAGAACCAGGCGTAAAGGGCGGAGACCAGAGAGCCGACGCTCCAGCCTCCGAAAGAGAGAAGCGACAGGGAAAGGGCGTGGGTTCTGTCTTTCCAGGCGTTATTGATCTGAGGCAGGTAGAGGAGCACCGCGATCACGCCGTTTACAGCATATAGGGACTTGATGGTTAATAGAAAGTTCATGTGTTGTCAACCTTCAGCGATATCCTGATTCCTTTTGCAGCGGATGGCCAAAGATACCGCATCGGAAATTTAAAAGAAGTGCACTGCGTCACAAAAACAGCGATTATTCCGGCTTTTATGTCTTCCGTGCGGGTCCGTGGCCTAAAAGATTCAATATGGCTGCGGGCCAACACGGAGGGGCAGAATCTGCGTCACTTGAAGGTGGTCAGTATATATTCCCCGATCATCCTGGCCTCGTTGTCAGGAATGATCGCTTCATTGAACTTGTTCATGCCGGGCCCCGGATTGCGCATCACGCGAACAATATCCTCTGGTTTAGCTATGTTGTGCTGGGCCATCTCTTTTGCACGCAGTGGCTTCTGCGGGTTGATGGTATTGCTGCCGTTAGGGTGACAGGCGGCGCAGTACTGCTTGTACAGCTGCTCACCGGTTTTTGCCGTCCCTCCAGCGGTTACTGGCGAGGCTGCCGGACCGGCTGGACCGCTGGTTCCTGTGGATGTCTCTGTTGTCTGAGCATTCTCTTTCTTGCATCCGGTCATACAGGCCGCACTGAATAAAAAGAGTGCTAATGTCACAAAAATACGCCTTTGCATGCTTCCCTCCATTTAGATTGAATTTGTCGGTCAGTATATCAAACATTTTTCTTTTCAGACAGAAGGAGAAAACAAGATGACAAAGCATGCAGTGATAATCGCAATGATGCTGCTGGTTGCCACTGCTCAATCAAGGGCTGAGGTGGTAGAACCGCCGCGAGCAGGAGTCTTGCCGTCGGACAAGCAGGAGATGCAGGACAAATCGAGGCTGCACGCCTGCGAATGCTGCCAAAAGTGCAAGGCTGCCAGGAGATCTACCAAGTCAATAGAGGAAGAGGGGGCTGTTGAGACAAACGGCTGCCAGGATTGTTGTGAGCGGTGCGACAGGGTGATCACAACCCCGGAGGAGATTCCGCCTGAGATTATTGACAAGCGCAGTCCTTCCGACATCATGGAAAAGCCGCCGCAATAACACCGGCGGGCCGTGATTGCCTGTGAATCCATCAGGCAGCCGTGAAAAAGAATGAGATGCTGAACGAGAGGACAGCCGGAGGCGGGACGAAATGGACTTCGAGCTTGGAGAAGAACAAAAAGCGCTGCAACAAGGGGTCAGGGAGTTTGCCGAACGTGAGTTGGCTCCTGGCGCCGCGCAGAGGGATATAAGTGGCGAGTTCCCTGCCCAGGAGGTGAGAAAGCTGCAGGAAATGGGTGTTTTCGGCCTGCCATTTCCAGAAAAGTACGGTGGGGGCGGTCGCGATTTTGTCAGCTATGTGACGGTGGTCGAGGAACTGGCCCGGGTTGACGCCTCTGTTACCATCACCTTGCTGGCTCACACCCTTTGCGCAAGCCACCTGGACGCCTTTGGCTCGTCTGAGCAAAAGGAGAGGTTTCTGGCTCCGCTTCTGCACGGCGAGGAGCTGGGCGCCTGGGCGCTCTCCGAACCGGAGGCCGGCAGTGATGCTGGAGGGATCAAGACCGTTGCGCTTTTCGAGGAGGGAGGCTGGCGCTTGAACGGCAAGAAGTATTTCATCAGTAACGGCTCCCGTGCCTCCACGCTGATCGTGATGGCGGTCACCGACCCGGGTCTGGGAGCCAAGGGGATCTCTGCCTTCGTGGTCCCGGGTGCGGTGGACGGCCTGGAGAAGGGGAAGAACCTGGACAAGCTCGGCTATCGTTCAAGCGACACGGTGGCGCTCCGGTTGAATAACGTCCGGCTGCCGCAGCAGGCCTTGATAGGGAAAAGAAAGGAGGGATTTTCCCAGGCGATGCAGGTCCTCAGTGCCGGGAGGATCGGCATGGCGGCCATGGCGATCGGCATCGGACGTGCCTGCCTGGAGCAGAGTGTGGATTATCTGCACAAAAGAAGCGCCTTCGGGCACCGGATCGCAGACTTCCAGGCGCTGCAGTGGATGCTTGCCGACATGGCGACCGAGCTGGATGCGGCAAGGCTTCTGACCCTGCGGGCGGCTAGCCTCAAGGACCGCGGGCGTCCGTTTTCCAGGGAAGCAGCCATGGCAAAGCTGTATGCCTCGGAGGCTGGCATGCGGGCGGCGCAAAAGGCGCTCCAGATGCACGGCGGCTACGGCTACACGAGGGCTTTTCCGGTGGAGCGCTATTTCAGGGAGGCTAAACTGTGCGAGATCGGCGAGGGGACCTCCGAGATCCAGCGTCTGGTGATCGCACGCTCGCTTTTGGGGGAGGGGGTGAAGCCATGAGGCCGGTCTACATGATAACAGGGGGAATCACCAAATTTGCCAAGTCGCTCCCGGAGAAGGATTTTCGCCGCACGGTAAAGGATGCCTTCGACTATGCCCTGGCCGATCTGCCGGGTCTTGGCCGTGACCAGATCGACGGCAGCGTCTGTTCCTATTTCTCCGACCATTTCACCCGTCAGCTCATGGCGGGGGCCATGGTGCAGGACTACCTGGGGTTAAACCCCAAGCCGTCGCGCCGGGTGGAAGGGGGCGGTGCTACCGGCGGCCTCTGTTTCCAGTCGGCCTGGGAATCGGTCGCCTCTGGTCGCATGGAGGTCTGCCTGGCCATGGGATTCGAGACCATGGGGCGGGTCAATACCTGGAAGGGGAATGAGTTCATAGCGCTTGCCTCCGACACAAACTTCGACTACCCGGTGGGCGGTTTCTATACAGGCTACTACGCCATGATGGTCAGGCGCCACATGCACGAGTTCGGGACTACTGTGGAGCAGATGGCAAAGGTCGCGGTCAAGAATCATCTGAACGCGCTGCACAACCGTTACGCCCAGCGTCCGGCGAAGCTGACCATCGAGGAGGTCCGCTCCTCTCCCATGGTGGCGGAGCCGCTCACCATTCTCGACTGCTGCCAGATGTCGGAGGGAGCGGCCGTGGCGGTGCTCGCCTCAGAAGAGATGGCGCAAAAACTGGGGGGAGTCCCGGTGCGGGTGAGCGGGGTGGGAGCCGGCACCGACGCCATGCGGATGGCCGACCGCCCGCGCGGCGAGGTGATCCTGCTCCCTCATGAAGAAAAGGATCCCTACCTCGATCTCAAGTATCCGGGAGTGCACTCCTTTCGCGGGGGACGCGTGGCGGCAAAGCTTGCCTACCTGATGGCAGGGATAAAGGACCCGAGGCTTGAACTCGACTTCGTGGAACTGCACGACGCCTACACCTCCTCCGAGATCCAGACCTGCGAGGATCTGGGACTTTGCCGCTATGGCGAGGGCGGAAGCTTCGTCGATTCCGGCGCCCCCTTCCTGCCGAACCTCGACTATGGACTGGCCTTCTCAGGCACTAAAGGGTGGCGCCCGCTTCCGGTGAATCCGTCCGGCGGGCTTTTGGCCTGCGGCCACCCGGTGGGTGCGACCGGGCTCATGCAGGCGGTCTTTGCCTTCTGGCAGCTGCAGGGGACCATCGGGAAGCATCTGGGAAGCGGGGTCTTGCAGTTGCCGGATCCGCGGCGCGGGCTGATCCACAGCCACGCGGGGACCGGGACCTACATCACCGTATCGATCATGGAGAAGGTGTGACATGGACATGGACGCCAAGCTGGCCGAGAGCGAAGAGGGGACCATACTCTTCAGTACCGACCCGATCATCGTGAAGCATCACTACGAGATCGACTACCTGCACTCCTACGCCCAGGACTCCCCGTTTTTTGCGGGGCTCACAAAAAAGAAGCTGATGGGGAGTCACTGCAGCGCCTGCGGCAGGCGTTACGCCACGCCGCGCGGGCATTGCATGGAGTGCGGCGAGCCGACCGAGTGGTTCGAGCTCCCCTTAAAGGGGAGGGTCCATACATTCACCACCTGTCACTTCGGAGGTGAGGCCTTCCTGAAGGATACCCCCTTTACCCTGATTCTGGTCGAGTTCGACGAGGTGGACACCCTGTTCCTGTCGCGGTTGATAGGGACCAGGCCAGGCGAGGTTCTTATCGGGATGCAGGTGCGTGCCCGGTTCCTGCGCAACTGCAAGTTCAAGCCAACCGATGTCTATTTCGTGGCGGTTTAATCGGCGACCGTATATACGGGCAGTTCTGGCTGAGAGGCTGAGGAGGGCTAAATTCCGGACAGGGGGGAGGTGCGAGAGGACTCAAGGGTGATCGCGGCAGGAATGCCGCTCCTACGGGGGCGTGCCCCCTATGTGGGTGCGGGATTCCTGCCGCGAGTTGCTTTGCAGGTCTTTGTGTCTTTAGGTGAATGTTGCTTTTTTCACTCCTGAAGCTCAGGGATGTTTCTATACAGATCGAGCGCCTGGGGGTTTGCCAGCGCATCCCGGTTTGCCGCCTCCTCGCCATGGATGATGCTGCGCACGGCGAGTTCCACCTTCTTCATGTTGATGGTGTAGGGGATATCGTGGACCGGAATGATTTTTGCCGGTACGTGCCGCGGCGAGACCTTTTCCCTGATCTCCCGGCGGACCGTTTCCTTTAGCTCCTCGCTGCAGGCGACGCCCGGGGCGAGCCGGACAAAGAGGATCACCCGTTCGTCGCCGTGCCAGCGCTGTCCCACGGCGAGGCTGTCCGCTATCTCCGGGAGCGCCTCCACTGCGCGGTACAGTTCGGCTGAGCCTATCCTCACTCCGCCCGGATTGAGGGTGGCGTCGGAGCGGCCGTGGATGATCATCCCCCCGCTTTCGGTGAGCGTGCACCAGTCCCCGTGGGCCCAGACGCCGGGAAACTTTTCGAAATAAGCTTTACGGTATCGGGCGCCGTCCGGGTCCCTCCAGAAGTATAGCGGCATGGAAGGGAAGGGGGCGCTGCAGACAAGCTCTCCCGGCTCGCCTTCCACGGGGAGACCTCTCGCGTCATACACTTCCACCCGCATGCCAAGCCCCCGGCACTGCAACTCGCCCGCATAGACCGGACCGGTAGGATTCCCAAGTGCGAAACAGCCGTTCAGATCGGTCCCGCCAGAGATGGAGGCGAGATGGAGATCGGTTTTTATCTCGCGGTACACGTAGCGAAAACCATCCTCAGAAAGAGGCGAGCCGGTGGAGAGGAGGGTGCGAAGCTTGGAGAGATCGCAGTCCCGGCCGGGCCTGGCGCCGGAGCTTTCCAGCTGCGCGAGGTAGCGGGCGCTGGTGCCAAATATTGTGATCCCCTCGCTCTCGGCAAGCCGCCAGAGCGCTCCCGGGTCCGGGTGGAACGGGTGCCCCTCGTAAAGTACAATGGCGGCCCCGCAGGAAAGGGAGCTAACCAGCCAGTTCCACATCATCCAGCCGCAGGTGGTGAGGTAGACGATGGTGTCGTCCCGCCTGAGATCCGTATGGAGCAGGAGCTCTTTCAGGTGCTGAAGCAGAATGCCGGCCGATCCCTGCACCAGGCATTTGGGCGGGCCGGTGGTGCCTGAGGAGTACATGATGTACAGCGGGTGGTCGGCTGGCAGCTGCGCGAAGTCAATCTCGGCCGGAGCGCCTGAGATGAAGTCGTGCAGCAGGGTGGCGCGGGGAATGGAGCCGCAGGAGAGCCCGCGGTCGAGGTAGGGGACCAGGATCAGCTGTTCGATGGAGGGAATCCGCGCCACGATCTCCTTCACCTTGTCCAGGGAGTCAAAACGCCTGCCGCCGTACAGATAGCCGTCGGCGCTGAAGAGGACCTTCGGCTCGATCTGGCCGAAGCGCTCCAACACTCCCGGGATGCCAAAGTCGGGCGAGCAGGAGGACCAGACTGCGCCGAGGCTGACGCTGGCCAGCATGGCGATCACCGTCTCGGGGAGGTTCGGCATGAAGGCTGCGACCCGGTCTCCCGCCGACACGCCGGCTTCCCGCAGCGCCCGCGCGAGCCGGGCCACCAGGCCGTAGAGCTCCGCGTAGCTCAGCCGCTCAGCTTCACCCCCTTCACCCCTGAAGATGATGGCGGTCCTGTCGTCTCGAAAACGGAGCAGATTCTCGGCAAAGTTCAGCCTGGCGCCGCCAAACCATCGCGCGCCGGGCATGCGTGCCGGGTCGTCAACCACCTGCTGATAACTCCTTGAGGAGACCACCTGGCCGAAATCCCAGAGGGCTCCCCAGAAGGCGGGGATCTCGGTCACGGACCACTGATAGAGTTCGCTGTAGCTGGCAAAGCGGGTGCCGTGCCTCTCGTTCACGAAGGCCAGGAACCGGAACATGGCGCTCTTTTGCACCCGTTCCTCAGACGGCATCCAGATGGGCTCTTTCACGTTGCCTCCAGCATTACCTGCCACTGATCTCTCCCCGGTCACCAGAGTATACTAAAGCATCGCTTCGATTGTCTAAAACAGGAGGGAAACTCCTGAAGGTTCCGAAAGGACGAACATAAAAGGATGACCGGTGAGCTGGCTGCCAGTAACTAATGGCGATTTGTCGTTGTTGACTATCGGAAGGCAAGTGCTAGAGTTCTCTCTAATTCGGCCCTCGGGTCCAACCGATGTTGGCCGAAACAAATCTAAATGCGCGGGAGGAATTACCATGGCTAAGGAACCCTGGGTCGATCAGGACACATGCATCAGTTGCGGGCTTTGCACCGATAACGTCCCCGAAGTATTCCGCTTTGACGACAGCGGTAAGGCAGAGTGCTATGACCCGACCGGCGCATCTGAGGAGGAAATCCAGAATAATGCAGTGGACGTCTGCCCGGTCTCGTGCATTCACTGGAAGGAATAAGCGGTACAGAAGGCGCTTAAGGAGGTAAAGGCGATGACCCGCATTGAGACGGCACGCGTAAACGAAGTCATCGGATTGAATATCGCCGCCATTCAGGACGCGGCGCATAAGCTGAATGAGAACGGCGAACTTCAGGGGCTGGAGGAAGACATTGCCTCCCTGGAGAAAACCATCGCTGACCTGAAGGACAGTCTCGCTGCTCTGCCGTACAAGCGTTGACGATTCGACTCAAAAGAGAATCCATAACATGAATTCACATTGTGAATAGGTAAAGGCCGCTCCTCATCTGGGTGCGGCCTTTACAGTAGCGGGAAGGAAGATATGCGGTCCGTGTAGCGCTCGACTTCGCCCGGAGAGAGATCCCTCACCTGTAAAGGCGCGGGGACTCATATCCTGCGGGAGCGGTACCTGGGGGAGCAGCCGTGAGACAGTTGGAAACAAGATGGGTACTGCGGTATGCGGCCGGAGCAGTTGCCGGAATGCTTGTTGCCGGTTGTGCGGTAGGCCCCGATTTCCGGTCCCCGGCCGCCCCGCTTCAGGCCGGCTACACGGCGACTCCGCTCCCTCCGGAGACGATTGCCTCACCGAGCCAGGGGGGAGCCGCCCAGCGCTTTGTGCCGGGGCAGGAGATCCAGGCCCAGTGGTGGACGCTCTTTCGTTGCCTGTCGCTGGATCGCCTGGTCCAACTGGGCCTTGCCAACAGCCCGACGCTAGCGGCGGCACAGGCGACTCTGCGGCAGGCCGAAGAAAACCGGCGTGCCCGGCGCGGAGGCCTCCTGCCGCGACTGGACGGAAGTCTGGATGCCGAAAGAAGCAAGATCTCCGGCGTCGGGTTCGGGCAGGCAGACAGCGATATCAGCCTCTTTACCCTCTACAATGCATCGGTGAGAGTCTCTTACAACCTCGATACCTTCGGCGGTGGGAGGCGGGGATTGGAGGCGCTGCAGGCGCAGGTCGATTACCAGCGTTTCCAGCTCGAGGGTGCCTACCTCTCCCTTAGCGCCAATATCGTCACCACCGTTGTCCGGGAGGCAGCGCTTCGCGCCCGGATCGAGGCGACCAAGGAGATTTTGAAGTTGCTGCAGCAACAGCTTTCGCTGGTCGAGATCCGTTTACAGTTCGGTGCGGTTTCTGAGGTCGAGGTAGCCGCCCAAAGGGCCCGGGTCGCACAAATCCTGGCGACCCTGCCGCCGCTGGAAAAGGAACTGAGCCAAAACCGCCATCTGCTAGCGGTGCTGGTCGGGAGATTCCCGGGTGAGGCGGCGGGCCTTCCCGAGTTCGAGCTGGATGCGCTGCTGTTGCCTGAGGAACTGCCGGTAAGCCTGCCGTCGGTGCTGGTGCGCCAACGCCCGGACCTGCTTGCCGCAGAGGAGTTGCTGCACGCGGCGAGCGCTCAGGTCGGCGTGGCGACTGCCGACCTTTACCCGCGGGTTACCCTTTCCGGCGCTTACGGTTCGGAGGTGACCAAGATGGGGGCGCTCTTTGGCAGTGGCAGCGCAGTCTGGAATCTGGGTGCGGGGCTGGCGCAGCCGCTTTTGCATAGCGGAGAGCTCAATGCCAGGCGGCGAGCTGCCATCGCGGGGTACCGGCAGGCGGATGCCCGGTACCGCGAGACGGTCCTGCAGGCGTTCCAGGAGGTGGCGGACGTGCTGTTTGCGCTGGACAGGGATGCCGCCACGCTAAAGGCACAGTCGGACGCGGCCCGGGCGGCCCGAAGAACCCTGGAACTCACCGGGCAGCAACTCCGCTTCGGCGCTGTCAGCTATTCTGCGCTGCTTGATGCCAACCGCCAATACCAGCAGGCCCGGCTCGACCTGGTCCAGGCCCGGGCTGCGCGCTACGCCGACACAGCCGCCCTCTTCCACGCCCTGGGAGGCGGCTGGTGGAATCGGGCTCCCAAGGGCGAAACGGAACCGACGAGGGACCTGCAGGGAGGCTCTCATGATTGATTGCCGCCCGAACCATGACTGCTGCAGCTTAACGGTTTATCTGGTTCTCGCCGCAGCGCTGCTCCCGCTCTCCCTTTCCGGATGCAGCACCAAAAAGGAGCCGCCACCTCCACCGCCCAAGGTGACCGTAGCCCAGCCGGTGCAACGGGTGGTCGCGGATTATCTGGAGCTAAACGGCACCAGCCGTGCTGTGAGGACGGTGCAGCTGGTAGCCCGGGTGCCGGGCTACCTGGAAAAGGTGCTGTTCAGGGACGGCCAGCTGGTGAGCTCCGGCCAGCCGCTCTTTATCATCCAGCAGGATGCGACGCTAGCCAGGCTCGGACAGGCCGAAGCGCAGATTCTGCAGCAAGGGGCCCAGCTCGATTATGCGCAGAAGCAGCTGGCCCGCTTCTCCGGCATGTTGCAGCTAAAGGCAGCCGCTCAAAGCGAGGTGGATAACTGGCAATTTCAGCGGGATTCGGCGCGGGCAAACCTGAAGAGCGCCGAGGCCGAGCGCGCCCTGGCGAGCCTTGATCTTGCCTATACACAGGTGAGCGCCCCTTTTGCGGGGCGCATAGACCGGCGCCTGAAGGACCAGGGCAACCTGGTCGGCGCAGTCGAGAACACGGTGCTCGCCGAACTGAGCCAGGTAGATCCCATTTACCTGTATTTCAGCATCAGCGACCTGGATCTGGGGAGGTTGATGCAGAGCGCCAGCGGTCTTCCCGGTCAGGACGGGAGGGCCAGCTGGCCGATGGCGGCAGGGCTTCCGGGCGAGGATGGTTACCCTCACCAGGGTCACATCGATTTTGCCGCCAGCACTCTTTCGGACAGCACCGGGACCCTGCTTTTGCGCGGCGCGATTCCCAACGCCTCGGGAGCGATCCTGCCGGGACTGCACACACGGGTACGGGTGCCGCTGGCAGAAAGAAAGGCGTTCGTAGTGCCCGAGACGGCGGTGGCGAGCGATCAGCAGGGAAGCTACCTGCTGGTGGTAGGAGTGAATAATCTGGTCGAGCGGCGCGCCGTCAGGACCGGTCATAGCGTGGACCAGCTACGTGTCATCGAGGAAGGTGTGCGGGGAGGGGAGTGGGTGGTAGTCAAGGGACTGCTGCGGGCCGTCCCGGGCCAGCCGGCTACCCCCGAGCGGGAAGCCGCCCCGGCTGCCCCGGCAGTTTTCCGGCCTGCCGGAGCAGACAAGGAGCGACCGTGATCTCCGGGTTCTTCATAGACCGACCGATCTTTGCCAACGCCATCGCCCTGGTGACGCTCATCATCGGCATGATCTGCCTCTACCAGCTGCCGGTCTCCCGCTATCCCCCGATCGTTCCGCCCACCATCCAGGTAAGCGCCCGCTATCCGGGTGCGAGCGCCTCGGTGGTGGCGGCCACCATGGCGGTCCCCATCGAACAGGCGGTAAACGGCATCGAAGGCGCTCTCTACATGTCCTCGACGAGCGGCTCGGACGGCTCCTACACCCTGACCGTCACCTTCAGGGTCGGCACCGACCTCAATGCCTCGCTGGCCCTCGTGCAAAACCTGGTCAACGCCTCGCTCGCACAGCTGCCCGGGGGAGCCGAGCAGCAGGGTGTTACCATCCGCAAGGTCTCCCCGAACTTCTTGCTGGTGGCGAGCCTCTATGCGGACGACGACCGCTTTGAAGAGGCCTTTATCTCTAATTATGCCGCCATCAACCTGCAATTTCCGCTGGCCCGCATTCCAGGGGTGAGCCAGGTGCGGGTGTTCGGCGCCGGCCCCTACAGCATGAGGGTATGGCTCGACCCAAGCCGGCTGCAGGCGTTCGGCCTGACCACCGGTGATGTCCTCTCCGCCGTCCAGGGACAGAACGTGCAGGTGGCGGCGGGGCAACTGGGCGTTTCCCCGGTGCCCGAGGAGCAGAGCTTCCAGTTCACCGTCAACTCGCTCGGCAGGCTCTCCGAGGTGCGCCAGTTCGAGGAGATCGTGGTGAAGAGCGTCTCCGGGCCGGCCCCGCAACTGGTGCATCTGCGCGATATTGCCCGGATCGAGCTGGGGCAGCAAAGCTACAGCAATTTTTCCACCTTTAAAGGCCACAAGGCGGCCCACGTCGGCATCTTTGCCCTGCCTGACGCAAACGCCATAGAGACGGCTGACCGTGTATACCAGGCCATGGAGCAGATGAGCGGGCAGTTCCCGGCCGGGCTCAAGTACGCGATAAAGTATGACACCACCAGGTTTGTGCGGGACGCGGTGGCCGGTGTCTACGAGACGCTCTTTATCGCAGCCTTTCTGGTGCTGGTGGTGATCCTGCTCTTTTTGCAGAACCTACGGGCCATGCTGGTGCCTGCCACCACCGTCCCGGTCACCATCATAGGCGCCTTCATAGCGATCGCGGCGCTCGGTTTCACCGTCAACCTGATGACCCTTTTCGCGCTGATCCTCGCCATCGGGATCGTGGTCGATGATGCCATCATCATCGTCGAGAACAGCTCCTATCATATCGAGCAGGGGCTGGCTCCCAGGGAGGCTACCATCAAGGCGATGCAGGAGCTGACCGGACCGGTGCTGGGGATCACCCTGGCACTGGTCTCGGTTTTTCTGCCGGCGGCTTTTCTTCCTGGCATCACCGGCCAGGTCTACAGGCAGTTCGCCCTGGTGATCGCCTCCACGGCTGTGATCAGCGCCATCAATGCCCTGACTTTGAAGCCGGTCCAGTGCGCCAGGTGGCTCAGGCCCCGCTCCGGCAAGCCGCCGAACTGGTTTTCCCGTGGGTTCAACCGAGGCTTCCAGTCGGTGACCGACCGTTATATGGGGGTGGTCAACTGGATGGTAAGGCGCCCCTGGCTCATGCTGGCCCTGTTTGCCGTCATCATCAACCTGACGCTGTTCGCGTTTATGCAAAGGCCCACCGGCTTTTTCCCCACCGAGGACCAGGGCTACTGCATCCTGCTTACCCGCCTGCCGGAAGGAGCCTCTCTTCCCAGATCGCGGGAGGCGACCCAGCGGATCGATGCTGTTTTGGCAAAGACTGCCGGGGTGGAAGCCTGGGTGGACGTGGGAGGGCTCTCCATTTTGGACGGAGCCAACGTGCCGAACATATCGACCACCTTCATCATCTACAAAAACTGGGAGGAGCGCAGCGCAGACCTGGATCAGGAGCGGATCGTCGCCGACATCTACCAGGGGCTTTCCGACCTGAAGGAGGCACAGTTCTTCGTGGCGATCCCGCCGCCGGTCCCGGGACTCGGGCAGACCGGCGGATTCCAGATGATGGTGGAAGACAGAAAGAGCCTCGGGTTGCACGAACTCCACCAGGCAGCAAGCGACCTGGTAGAGGCCGGCAGCGCTAAGCCGGGGCTGCAGTCGCTGGCCACCACCTTCAGCGTCAGCAGCCCGCAGCTGTATCTTGACGTCGACCGGGTCAAGGCTGAATCGCTCCAGGTTCCGCTCTCCAGCATACTGGAAACCCTGCAGGCCAACCTCGGCTCTTCCTTTGTCAACCTTTTCAACAAGTTCAACCAGGTCTACCAGGTGTACATACAGGCCGAAAGCCGCTTCCGGCTGCAGCCCCGGGACATAAGTCACCTCTATGTCAGAAACCGGCTCGGCGAGATGGTCCCCTTGAGCTCGCTGGCCAGCATCAGGGAGACGCACGGCCCCGAGTTGATTACCCGCTACAACCTGTATCCCGCCGCCACCATCTTCGGCTCCGCGGCACCCGGGTTCAGCTCCGGCCAGGCCCTTGACAACATGGAGCAGCTGGCTGGCCGGATTCTCCCGCAGGGGATCGCCTACGACTGGACCTCCACCAGCTTCCAGGAGAAGCAGATCGGGAACCAGGCCTACTTCGTCTATGCACTGTCGATTGTCATGGTCTTCATGGTGCTGGCCGCGCTCTACGAGAGCTGGACCTCGCCTGCGGCCGTCATCCTGGTGGTGCCCGTGGCCCTGGTCGGCGTCTTGCTGGCCCTGATCAGCCGCGGCTTTGGCAACGACCTCTACACCCAGGTGGGGCTGATACTGATGATCGCCCTGGCGAGCAAGAACGCCATCCTGATCGTGGAGTTCGCCCGGAAACTGCACGAGGGGGGCATGACCAGCACCGAGGCGGCCATCGAGGCCACCCGCCGGCGCTTTCGTCCCATCGTCATGACCTCCTTTGCCTTCATTCTCGGCGTCACGCCGCTACTCTTCGCTAGGGGAGCGGGCGCCGCCAGCCAGCGTGCCCTCGGCACGGTAGTCTTTGGCGGTATGCTTTCCTCCACGCTCCTGGCTATCCCCTTCGTGCCGGTTTTCTACGTGGTGATGGACAGTTTGAGCGAGAGGCTTAGAAAGTTGAGGGGCCGCTCCGGTTCCGCTCCAGGCAGAGAAGAGCAGCAGGAATACAAAGAGGGAGAGGGTGGCGGGAATGGGTAGCGGGTAGGCGTCCCTACCTCACCCGCTTGCTACTGCACCCACTGGACCCCCCCTGAGGGCTCGAAGCCATAACTGGAAGCGCCGCGTGCCTTCACCAAAGAGTTGCCTTGCTGTGAGCCATGCCAGGCACTATAGATCCCTGGTTGAGGAGATCTCAATATTCTCATTTAAAAGGAGGATTCCTTGTTTTTTTCACTGCCAGCTAGCCATACCAAAAAATTGTAATATGCTTTTCCCCTCTCAGGAATCGCTCTGCAGAGGGTAAATTTTTTGGAAGAGGTGGCAACGACATGAAAATCGAGTTTTCTATCAGGACCTCACCCACTCTGCTTGTTTTTCTGTGCATCATGAACCTTTCCCTCTGCTTGAGTCCCATGCAGGTGCTTGGGGCTGCACCGTTTCCCGGGATGGGTTACTGCAGCGTGCCGCCTTCCGCCGGTTCGGGTGTGAAACCGAATCTGTTGCTCATGATCGACAACTCAGCCAGCATGTATGATCCCGCCTACTCGGACCCCTCGACCTTCTGCATCGATGACGGTTATGAGACGAAAAATACCAGGGGCTATCCTGGCTACTTTGAAGAACACATCACCTACGCTTATGATTTTACAGGGGAAAAATTTGCTCCCTCAAGCGTGAAGCTTCCGGTCGGCTGCAATGCGGTCGATAAATTCTACCTCTGTGTAAGCATGTCTAACGACAGGAAGGTCGTCAAATTCTTGGGGAGCGGCAGGTTTTTGAACTGGCTTTCCATGTCCAAGCTCGATATCGAAAAACAGGTGCTTACCGGCGGTAAGTTCGTATCCAGTCAGGACGGCTCTTCGGGGATGCTGCTGCCGGAAACCAGGGGTTGTCAGGGAAGGAGATACCTGAAAATCGTCAGTGAGGCTCCGCAGCTCACCTTTGCCGTGCGCGGCCCGATCCCGTCAGAGACGGACTACCAGCATTCGTCGAGCCAAGGTGGCGAAACGAGAATAGAGATCTACGACAGGCACTATGACAATGACCCTTGCCTGGACGCGGCGAAGAAGTCGACTGCCCGGGCGGAGTCGGACACGCCGCGAGAGCAGGTGGGGCTCTGCTCAGAAAACTCCAGTCAGGAGATAGCCACTTCTGCGCTGAGCGAACCTTCGGCAATCGCCCTTCCTGGCGGGGCAAAGCTGAGTGTGCCAAGGTTCGTCCTGGACGCCGGCGTCTCCCGTACGGGTGGTCAGTCCGGGACCCTGCGCGCTCGTGTTTCCGCATCTGCACCGCCGGCCGGGCTGATCCAGCAATTCAGCCATCAAATCAATTTCGGGGCCATGGTCTTCAACGACAACGGCTCAGGTTCGGAATGTAAATCGGAGAAGGAATCCCTGAAAAAAGCGGGCAGTGGGGAGGGCGAGATTGCCTGCGTCAAATACTGCGTAGACGGGATCTCCGGCCTGGGACGCGAGTGCAATCTGGACACCGACTGCGACTCTCGTAAATGCAGGGAGATCTCCCGGCTGGACGGAGGCAGGATCATAGCCCCTGTGAATTCGGCCCTTGGCGACCACCGACCCTCAACCGGTCTGATTGCAGCCATAGACGAGCTGAGGGCGAACTCCTGGACCCCGCTCTCGGAGTCCTTCTACACCGCGATGGGGTACTTCGCCAACCGAAACGATCTCCGGCTCCAGTCTGGCGACTTCAAATCACCCTCGCCTGCCGTTTACAGCTGTCAGAAGAACAACGTTCTCATCATAAGCGACGGCAGCTCGACGGCGGACCGGCATCCCAAGGTTACCGGCCTGGTCGCCAAAGCCGTGCAGGACTGGGTGAACGAGACGCACCAGATGCCGGCCAGCATGACTAGCGCCGCGGGCGACCCGCTCCCCTATTTTCAGGGAAGCTACAACCTTGACGACCTTGCCTGGGTTGCCAGACACAGAAACATCGCCGATTTCAGCAAGCCGGCTCTAACAAAGAAGGATTTCCTCTCCACCTATGTCATCTATACCGGCGTCCCTTGCCTGGGCAAGACCGTTGGCGCCTGCGACACGACGGACGAGGGGGTACCCGAAAAAATGATGCAGCTGACTGCGGCCAAGGGGGGCGGCAAGATCGCCAGTGCACAGAATCCCTCTCAGCTGAGGAGCGCCTTTCGCGACATGTTGCAGCAGATTGCCGCCGGATCCGGGTCCGAGACATCCATCCTTTCCACCGGCGAGGGGAATGGCGCCCTTTTTTTGCAGGAGCAGTTCTATCCCGAGCAGAGCTTCGACGGCGGCAGGACCTCGGCGTCCTGGATCGGGGAGATGCAGAGTCTTTGGTACCACATCGATCCGTTCCTAGGCGGATCGGCCGGGGCCGGTAGCACCATCCGAGAGGATACGCTTGGAGACCTGAAACTCGATCTGAAAAAGGACAGGATCGTTGCCCTGCGCTTGGACCCGGCCAGCAACAAGAGCTATGCCTATCTTACCCTGGACGCGGACGGCGACGGTGTCGGAGAAGGGGCTGAACAAAGGGTCGAGCTCGATCAGCTGAAAAGCCTCTGGCGGGTGGGACGGCAGCTCTGGGGGAGGGATCTGGCCTCATCGCCTCGCATCATCTACACCCCGCTGTTAAAGGGGGGGATTGAGTCCGCCGGCAGCGGGCTGATGAAGTTTTCCTTTACTGCACCGGAGGCAGTCAGGCCCTACCTGAACCTGCAGGCGGGCGACCCCGCGGCGGCGAAGCTGATCAAGTACCTGCATGGCTTTGACTTCCCCGGGGATGAGACCATGCGGAGCAGAACGGTCACCATCGCCGGCCTGTCGGCTTCCCCGGACGAGCCGCAGGAGACTGGAAAAGGGGTCTGGAAGCTCGGTGACATCATCTCCTCGACCCCTCAGCTGCAGTCGTCGGTCCCGCTTGGCAGCTACCATGTTCCATTGCCCGGGGGATACAACGATGCCTCCTATAGGAGCTTTATCGAATCAGCCCGTTATAAGGGGCGCGCCATGGTGTACGTCGGGGCCAACGACGGGATGCTGCACGCCTTTAATCCGGGAAAATTGAACGCGAGGCCCGACCGAGAGCAGAAAGCGGCCCTGGAAGGCTCTGAGCTCGGCAAGGAGCAGTGGGCCTTCGTCCCGAAAAACGCCCTGCCGTATCTCAAGTACCTGGCAGATCCAAACTACCAGCACCTGTACTACGTGGACGGCAAGAGCACGCTGATAGACGCCAGCATCGGCGACAAGAAAAGCGGCACCTGCCGGGATGAGAGCTACTGGAACTGCTCTAAGTCTGCTTCCAGCTGGCGCACGATCCTGATCGGCGGCATGGGGCTCGGAGGGGCCTCGTGTGACGCGGGGGGCGACTGCGTCCCGACGCCGGCCGGCGACCCGTCCGACGCCACCTCGACCCGGAGGTTTGGTTACTCCTCCTATTTCGCGCTCGATGTCACCGACCCCGTCCACCCGTCTTTGTTATGGGAGTTCAGCAACCCTGCGCTCGGCTATTCGACGACTGGTCCGGCCATCGTGCGCATCGGCGACCCCTGGGTCAACGGTTCTGGACCCAACGGCAGATGGTTTGCCGTGTTCGGTTCGGGTCCGACCGGACCGATCGACATGGACAAGCAGCAGTTCCTGGGACGTGCAAGCTATGATCCGGCAGGCGGCAAGACCCAGGAGCTGACCCTCTTCGTGGTGGATCTGAGGACCGGCGACCTGGTAAGGGCGATCCCCACCGGGATCCATAATGCCTTCGCCGGGTCGATGGGAGGCGCATCCATCGATGTCGACCGCAGGGGAGGCAGGGAGGGAAGCTATCAGGACGACGCACTCTACGTGGGGTACAGCCAGCTCGGTACAGGCGGCAACTGGAATGCCGGAGGGGTGCTGAGGCTTTTGACAAAAGAGCAGCCGGATGCAGAAAAGTGGGAGGTAAGCACGGTGATAAACGGTATAGGCCCGGTGACAACCGGCATCGCCAAGCTTCGTGACAGCAGGAAAAATCAGCACCTCTGGCTCTATTTCGGGACCGGAAGGTACTTTTTCTCCCAGGACGACCTGCTGGGGCGGCGGGCCCTCTACGGCATCAAGGAGCCGTGCTACAACTACCGGGCAGCAGGGATGGTCGCCAGGCCGGACAGGCTTGACCCGAGCTGCCGGGCCGCGGTCAACGGGGAGCTGGTAGATCAGACGGCAAGCCCGCAGGAGAAACTGCTTCAGGGGGACCCCGGCTGGCGGATCGACCTGGACCCGGCAACTGGTGCAGCCGGTGCGGAGCGTTTGGTCAGCAACCCGAGTTCCCTTTCGGGCGGTGCGGTCTTCTTCTCCACCTTTCTGCCCAGTACGGACCCTTGCCTGTCGGGCGGCTCCTACCTCTGGGGGGTGAAATACGACACCGGAGGGGCCGTGACAGCAGGCTCGCTGCAGGGCAAGGTCCTGGCGAAGCTTTCCAACGGGAGCCTGCAGGAGACCGGACTGGCCGAAAAGCTTACCGACAAGGACGGCAGGCGCAGCAAAGAGCCGGTGCCGGGCAAGTCTGGCGGGGTGAAGATCGTCTCGAACAGCGGGCTTAGGCCTTTAAAGAAAATCATTCACCTGCAGGAGCGTTGAAACTGGCGCCGTCATCAGGTATCCGACCGGTTCATCCGAATCAGCACGTTGATCGAAGGTTTTTCGAAACAGGTAACTGTTTTCATAAGATGACCCATCTGCCTTACTCCTGTTCTCCCTCCCGAGTGTTAATTAGGGAAGTCGGCTTGACATGAAAGTACCTTAAGATACTTTTGGAGAGGGTCTCTGCGGTGCAGCTTAAACAGGTGATTAAATCGCAGGCGATCATTAGCTGGTGTGACATAGGGTAACCCATGGAAGCTAGCAGAGAGATCTACTGGAACGTCGGGCCTGGGGTGACCGGGGCCATGTATCTGCTGGCAGCCTTATCGCTCGGCCTCTGCGGTTGGGGATTCTACCTTAGGATACCTGCCTACCGTCAGGGGAGGGCGCTCAACCGTCTCGACCACGCCGCCAGGCGGGTGAAGCTACTATTGGTCGCCATCTTCGGACAACTGCGGGTCCTTCTAGTGCCCCTGCCAGGAATGCTGCACGCGCTGTTCTTCTGGGGCTTTCTGCTGCTCTTTATCGGGACGCTGCTGGTCATGATCCAAGCCGACCTAACCGACCCTTTTTTTTCGCACCGCTTTCTGAAGGGGACCTTCTACCTGATCTTCAAGGTCGTGCTGAACGGAGCCGGTCTGATCGCCATCGCGACGCTGCTGGGGTTTGCGGTGCGCCGATTCGTGGTCAAACCGAAGGGGCTTCAAACTGGTGCCGACGATTACCTGAGCCACCTTATGCTGTTTGTCATTCTCGTTACCGGATTCGTGCTGGAGGGGGCACGGATGGCTGTCACAGAGCTGCGGGTAAACCCCGATCTGTCGCTATTTTCTTACGGCGGACTGCCGATCGCCTGGATTTTGGACAGCTGGTCTCACGCTGAGCTGCGCGGATTTCATAAAGGACTCTGGTGGTTTCATCTGGTTATTTCCCTTAGCTTCATCGCCTGCATACCATTTACGAAGTTGCGCCACCTATTCCTTACCGGCGTCAACTATCTCTTCACGGACCTGCGACCAAAGGGAGCTATAGAAACCATCAACCTGGAAGACGAGAGTCTGCAAAGTTACGGGGCGGCAACGGTCCCCGAATTGACTTGGAAGGATATCTACGACGCCGATGCCTGTACCGCTTGCAAGCGCTGCCAGGACCGCTGTCCTGCCTGGGACACCGGAAAGCCCCTTTCTCCGATGAAAGTGGTGCAACAGATAGGCGAGGTCGCCTTTTCAGCCCCGGAGACAAACCTGATCGAAAAGGTGACCCGTGAGGTGCTCTGGGCCTGTACCACCTGTCGTGCCTGCCAGGAGATCTGCCCGGCCAATATCGAGCACGTCAACAAGATCCTTGAGATGCGCCGCCACCTCGCCCTTATGGGAGGGGAATTCCCCGGCGCGGAGGTGAGGAGCGCGCTTAATCACCTGGAGGTAAACGGCAACCCGTTCGGTCTCGCCTATGCGAGGCGGGCGGATTGGATGGCGGGGCTGGAGGTAACCATCCTCGGCGAAGGCGGTACAGCAGATATTCTCTATTTCGTCGGCTGCTACGCCGCTTTCGACCGGAGGAACCAGGCGGTAGCACGGGATTTCATAAAGATTTGCCTGGCAGCCGGCATCCGGGTGGGCATCCTCGGCAAGGAGGAAACCTGTTGCGGGGAGCCGCCCAGAAAGCTCGGCAATGAATACCTCTACCAGACGGAGGCGCGTGCCAATATCGATCTCATGCAAAAATATGGAGTTACCAGGGTGGTCACCAGCTGCCCTCACTGTTATCAGACGCTGGCGGTGGATTACCGGGACTTGGGATTCGAGGCGCAGGTGGAAGATTACACCTCGTTTATCGCCGGCCTGATCAGTCAAGGGCGGCTTCCTATCGAGCCGAGCGTGCTCGACTGCAGCTATCACGATTCCTGTTATATCGGTCGTTACCAGGACAGCTATGCAGCTCCTCGCACTGTTTTAACCAAGACGGGTGCAGTGATCAGGGAAATGCAGAGAAGCGGCCCGGAGAGTTTTTGCTGCGGAGGCGGCGGGGGACTGGTCCTTGCCGAGGAGCGTATCGGCAGCCGCATCAGCGAAACCCGGGTTGCCATGGCTGTTGAAACCGGCGCGCCGGTGCTGGTGAGCAACTGCCCTTTCTGCCTTACCATGTTTGAGGACGGCATAAAGGCCGGTGGCTTCGAGGGGAGGGTAGAGGTAAGAGACCTGGCAGAGATCGTAGCACAGCGCCTGGCTCCCGGCCCGTGATCTATCTGCAAGTTACGGCGGGCTCGCCCACCGGGGAACGAAGAGAGTCTGCCGAAAATACCCGCAGCCAAGGAGGAAGCTCATGCCTCAGACACCTATCGTGCAGTACTCGTTCGGGACCTTCAGCTTGACCGTAACGTTGATCCTTGTCGCCATCGCCTTCTGCATCATGTTTTTTTATGTAAGGCGCAAAAAAAACGGCAGGCACGTGGACAAGAAGGCCGGTGACGAGGGAGATGACTGAACGAAAACCAGGGAGACCAGTATCATGACGAGTCAATCAGAGGTCGGCACCGACTGGGTGCGAGAACAGCTGAAACATGGTGAAGCGGTTTTCTTCATCGAGGTGCGCCACGCGGGGGACCGCGACCTGGCCGTTATGAAGGCGCGAGGCGCGCTGCGCCTGACCAGCGACCAGGCGTCGAAGCAGATTGCGGAGATCCCGAAGAAAGGTACCTTAGTTGTCTACTCCAGCGCTCCTGACGATGAACCGGCCACGCTGTTCGCGCGTCAACTGCTAAATCATGGTTTTACGGCGGTGCATGTCCTGACCGGCGGATTCAAGGCGTATCTTAGTGCGGGACTTCCGGTGGAGGATATCGGCGAAGGAAGAAACATGTCGCGTCTAAGGGGCCTTTGACGCTGCAGACGCTTGGCCCGCGGAAAGAGCCAAAACGAGAATCGTCCGCTCCCGGGCCTTAACGCAGGGTACGGAATCATCCCACAGGGAGAGTCGGTTGACAGGCGTCGGAATGACGATATATTGGTAACCGTTCGTTGGCTCCCATTAAGTTTGAATGTTCGCAAGTACATGGGCGCCTAATAAGTCAAAACTGTTATGCCGGAGCTACATCGGCGTCGAAAGTTAGCATCAAGCCATGCCGAGCCCGCCTCTTCCGTAAAAGCAACAGAGCCCGTTGCAGGCAGGGTTCCAGATCAAAGCAGGAGGATGTCGATGGAAATCCACCATACCAAGGAGGCCACACAGATGAAAAAAATCACCAGTTGTATCAGCATGATCGTTCTAGGGGTGCTGGCGCTGGCCAGCGTCGGGCACGCCGGGGAAAGAGCCGGGGCATTTTCTGTTTCGCCCTTTGTCGGCGGTTACCTGTTTGACGAAGACGAACCGGGCAATGCAAATTTTAGGAAAAATCGCCCTCTCTTCGGCCTTCGGCTCGGCTATGACTGGACGGACCATTTTGCTACAGAACTGGTCGGCCACTATCTGAGCGCGGACTGGAAGCCTAACGGTAATAACTTCGATGTCTGGTCCTATCGTCTTGACCTGCTGTACAACTTCATGCCGCAGTCTGTCGTGGTCCCTTATCTCGCTATAGGCGGCGGCGCGACAACCTACAGATATGGCGCTGGAGTCGGCGATCCGTTGGTCGGCCCTTTCAAAGAAGGCACTGAAACTGACGGCACGTTTAATGGCGGCGGTGGCGTTAAATTCTTCATGACCGACAACGTCGCCCTCAGGGCCGATGCCAGGCATATACTTGCCTTCGTCAATGATCACATAACCAACGATATCGTGCACAACTGGGAATACTCCGCCGGCTTGAGTTTCCTGTTCGGCGGGGCTGAACCGGCGGCCGCGGCAGTCGAGAGTCCGGCACCAGTGGCGGAACCCGCTCCGGAACAAGCTCAGCAACAGCCCCCGCCGCAAGAACCTGCACCTGCACCGGTTCCTGCCGCGGAGCCGACCCCCGGACACTATAAGTATTGCGTCACGCTACAAGGCGAGTTCGACATAGACCAGGCCGTCATCCGCACGGAAAGTCGTGACGAGATAGCCAGGGTGGGTGATTTCATGAAGAAATATCCTACCACGACCGCCGTCATCGAAGGACATACGGACAATGTGGGAACCTACAACCACAACATGGAACTCTCGCAGCGTCGCGCCGAAAGCGTCGTGAACCATCTAGTCGACCAATTTGGTATCGACCGTTCCCGACTCGTTGCCAGAGGGTACGGCTTCACGCGTCCGATCGCCGATAATTCCACTAATGAAGGGAGGCAAACTAACCGTCGCATGGAGGCGATCATCGACTGTGCCTTTGATGTGCAGCAGATCCAGCCGCCCGAAAGGCTTTGCATGGCTTTGGTGGTGGATTTTGACTCCGGCAAGGCGGACGTCAAGCCACAGTACCGGGACGAGATCTCCAAGGTGGCTGATTACATGAAACAGTACCCGACCACGACCGCCATAATCGAAGGGCATACCGACAGCGTCGGCGATGCCGACAGCAATATGAGGCTTTCGCAGAGGCGTGCGGAGAACGTGGTGAAGTACCTCTCCGAAAATTTCGGTATCGATGGTTCCCGCCTGTCTGCCAAGGGATACGGGAGCACCCGACGCATAAGCTATGAAAACACTGCCGAGGGGCGTCAGAAAAACCGCAGGATCAATGCAGTCATCGATTGCGTAATCAAGAGGTAAGCGGTTGTGAGGGAGATCGCACCTTCCATCTGCCCGCAGTTGGGTGGCAAATGGAAACGGTAAGTCACGATGAAATAGCCCATAGCAGATATATGGGCTATTTCTTTTCAGAGGCAGTCGGGCCTTAACAGGGTAGCCTGGGTTAAATTCGCTGGTCGGCCGAACCGGGTTTTTTAGCGTGCGAAATGCAGGAACTGTCGGTAACGGTTGCAGAGAATCTATCGTGGTTTTAACGTATTTAAACTGAGGAGGCGCGAGATGAAAGAAACCAGGTTGACCCTGCCGCAACTATCACTTATTGCAGGAACCAGAGTGGCTCTGGGCGGCGGCATGGCCCTGCTGTTTGCGGACACGCTTTCCGTCAGGCAGCGAAAGACGGTCGGCTGGGCCCTTTTTCTGGCGGGTGTAATCAGCACCATTCCGCTAGGGAGGCTTGTGCTTGGCAAAAGATGCTGAAGGTGGGACTTGAATCTGAAAGGGAGGTGTTCGCCACGACCTCCGGGGAGGGCAGGTTACCTGGTGGGCTGCTGCCGGAGTTTTTTGTTTTTGCTGATTCCGCGACGCCGATGCCTATCTACAGGAGGCTTCGATGCACAAACGTAAACTGGGCCGGCAGGGGCTCGAAGTTGCCGCCCTTGGGCTTGGCTGCATGGGGATGTCGTTTGCCTATGGGCACCCGGACGATGCTGCATCTATCCGCGTCCTTCGCCGCGCGCTCGAGCTTGGGATCAGTTTTTGGGACACGGCCGAGATGTACGGGCCTTTCAGCAACGAGCAGTTGCTCGGCCGCATGTTGAAGGAGGTGCCGCGCCAGCGGGTAACCATCGCCACCAAGTTTGCCTGGAGGTTTGGCCCCCATGGTGAACAGCTCGCCCTGGACAGTAGTCCCGCCCAGCTCCGCAGGTCTGTAGAGGGGTCGCTCAGGAGGCTTGGCACCGATCACATCGATCTCTGCTACCAGCACCGGCTTGATCCGGCGGTCCCGATCGAGGAGACGGTCGGTGCGCTCGGCGAACTGGTCAGCCAGGGGAAGCTGCGTTTCATCGGGCTTTGTGAGGTAGGCCCCGCCATCGTGCGCCGGGCACATGCGGTGCATCCGCTGAGTGCAGTCCAGTCCGAGTTCTCGCTCTGGGAGCGTGGGGTCGAGCAGAGGCTGCTGCCGGTACTGCGCGAATTAGGCATCGGGTTTGTCGCCTACAGTCCCGTCGGCCGGGGTTTTCTGACCGGGAAGATCCAAGGCCCGGACGATCTGGAACCAAACGACTGGCGCCGCAACACCCCGCGGTTTCAGGCCGACAATCTCATCCACAACCTGAGGCTTGTCTCCATTGTAAAAGAAATCGCCTTAGCTCATGATGCGACGCCGGCTCAGGTGGCGCTGGCGTGGATTTTGAGAAGAGGCTGCGACATCGTTCCCATTCCCGGAACCAAACACCTGCGCTATCTGGAAGAAAACGCCCAGGCGGCGGGCATCAAGCTCTGTGATGAGGTCTGGTCCGCCTTGGACGACGCGCTCGCCGGCTTCAAGGTGGCCGGGGAACGTTATCCGGAAGAAGCGCTCCGGCTCATAGACAGCTCGGAGTAGGCGGCAGCAATGCGATTGTCAGCTCCAGGTGCGCACTCCAACCCGGGGCCTCTCAAACTGCTTTTGTATATCACTCATGGTCTCCCACACATAACGGTATGTATATTTGCCTCACCAATTGCTATAGTTGCCAGTAAGAAGACAGCGTGTGACAGAAAGTTCTTACCGGCAGCTATTTAATTACAACACGTTTGTGTGAAGGAGCAACATAGATGAATGATGACTCTTCAGAAATCCCTTCCCAGAGCCTGGACCAGCTCTGCATCAATACGTTGCGCTTTCTTGCGGTTGATGCGGTACAAAAGGCGAACAGCGGCCATCCCGGCATGCCGATGGGGGCGGCCCCGATGGCGTACCAGCTTTGGAGCCGGTACCTGAAGCACAACCCTGCCAACCCCGGCTGGTTTGACCGCGACCGCTTTGTGCTCTCCGCAGGGCACGGCTCCATGCTCCTCTACGGCCTTTTGCACCTGGCAGGCTACGACCTTCCCATGGACGAGATCCTGCGCTTTCGCCAGTGGGGAAGCCGCACGCCCGGTCATCCAGAGCGCGGCCTCACACCTGGTGTGGAGGTGAGCACCGGCCCCCTCGGGCAGGGCTTTGGCAACGGCGTAGGGATGGCGATCGCCGAGGCGCACCTGGCAGCCCGTTACAACCGCCCGGGCTTCAAGGTGGTCGATCATTTCAGTTATGTGTTGGCCGGTGACGGCGACCTGATGGAGGGGGTGAGCGCGGAGGCAGCCTCGCTTGCGGGTCACCTGCGGCTGGGAAAGCTGATCTGCTTCTACGACGACAACCGCGTCACCCTTGCCGCCTCGACCGGGCTCAGCTTCAGCGAAGACTGCGCCGGGAGATTCGCGGCCTACGACTGGCAGGTGCAGACGGTGGCAGACGGAAACGATCTGCAGGCAATAGGAGACGCCTTGGACTGTGCACGGGCCGAAGGAGAGCGTCCCTCCCTGATCGTGGTCCGCACCCACCTTGGGTACGGCTCCCCGGGCAGGCAGGACAGTTTCGAGGCACACGGATCTCCCCTTGGCGAGGAGGAGGTGCGTCTTACCAAGGAGAAACTCGGCTGGCCCGTGCAGCCGACCTTTTACCTGCCCGACCGTGCGCTGGCCCATTTCCGCGAGGCGCTTCCCCGTGGAGCCGCCTCAGAGCAGGCCTGGAACGCGCTTCTTGCCGGTTACGGGCGGGAGTTCCCCGAGCTTGCCGAGGAGTTCAGGCAGGTCAGGGAGGGGGAACTTGCCAGCGGCTGGCAGCAGGCGATTCCTGAGTTTCCCGTCGACCGAAAGGGGATGGCAACCCGTCTTGCCTCCGGGAAGGTGCTGAATGCGCTGGCGGCGAGGCTGCCCCAACTGGTTGGAGGCTCGGCCGACCTCGACCCCTCAACCTACACGGCACTAAAGGGGAGGGGAGACTTTCAGTGCGCTCTGGATCCGCCTCTAGACCGGCAGGGAGCGGCCGGAGGCGAGTGGGGCCCGGCAGGCGCCAATATACACTTCGGCGTGCGCGAGCACGCCATGGGAGCGATCGTTAACGGCATGGCGTCCCACGGCGGCACCATTCCCTTTGGCGCCACCTTTCTCACCTTCTCGGACTACCTGCGGCCGACCCTTCGGCTGGCGGCGCTCTCCGGTTTGCAGGTGGTTCATGTCTTCACCCACGACAGCATCGGACTCGGGGAGGATGGGCCCACCCACCAGCCGGTGGAGCAGCTGGCCAGCCTGCGCGCCATTCCGCGTCTGGTGGTGATCCGTCCGGGCGACGCCAACGAGTGCGCCGTCGCCTGGCGGGCGGTACTTGCACTGAAGGGGCGGCCGGTCGCGCTCGTCTTGTCGCGCCAGTCGGTGCCGACCCTGGATCGAAGCTGTTATGCAGCGGCCGAGGGCTTGTTGCGAGGCGGCTACATCCTCGCCGAAGCCGATGGTGGAGCGCCCGAGCTGATCCTGATCGCCACCGGCTCTGAACTCTCCCTTGCGGTCGAGGCGAGGCTCAAGCTCATGGAGAAAAAGGTCCTCTCGCGGGTCGTTTCCCTGCCTAGCTGGGAGCTCTTCGAGGAGCAGCCGCAGGATTACCGCGACCTTGTCCTGCCGCCAGCTGTCACGGTGCGCCTCTCCATCGAGGCGGGCTCGCCGCAGGGGTGGCACCGATATGTCGGCTCCGGCGGCGGCGTGCTGGCGGTCGAGCGCTTCGGCGCCTCGGCACCCGGTGAGGTCGTTATGAGGGAGTACGGCTTCACGGTGGAAAACGTCTGCAGACTCGCCCTGGAACAGCTGGGGCAGCATAGGAGGTAAGCGATGCGAATCGGCCTGGCAGCCGACCATGGCGGCTTTGTCCTTAAGGAGGGTCTTGGTGCAGCCTTGCGGGAAAAAGGGCACCAGGTCGCCGATTTCGGTGCGGCCGGGCTCGATATTGCCGATGACTACCCGGACTACGTCATCCCGCTCGCCCGTGCGGTCGCCCGGGGTGAAATCGAGCGAGGCATCGCCATCTGCTCAAGCGGCGTGGGGGCTTCCATAGCCGCCAACAAGGTGGCGGGGGTGCGGGCGGCCCTCATCCACGACGATTTCTCAGCGGCTCAGGGGGTGGAGGATGACGACCTGAACGTGATCTGCCTCGGGAGCCGCGTGGTCGACTACCAGCGCGCCCTGCTGCTGGTTACACGTTTCCTGGCGGCGCGCTTTAGCGGCGCCGACCGGCACCTGCGCCGGCTCGCTAAGATCGCCCTCCTGGAGAGGGAGGAGCCGGGGGCATGAAGGTGAACCCCCTGCTGAAACTGGCCGACCTCGGCCAGAGCATCTGGCTCGATTTCCTGAGCCGCGAAATGCTGTCGAACCCGGCCACCTTCGAAAAGGCGATCGCAGAGGTGCCGGACCGGCTCCTTGAGCTATTGCATAGACCTGGGTGCTGCGGAACATCGAGCTTAAGCGGAGGGCGGCGCTTTACTGAAGTGGCGCCGAAGTGGATTGCAAAAGGAGGCCTGCATGCAGATCGGCATGGTCGGACTTGGGCGCATGGGGAGCAACATGGCGCGGCGCCTGCTAGCTGCGGGGCACGACCTGGTGGTTTACGACCTGGCTACTGCGGCGGTCGAGGCGGTAGTCAGCGAAGGGGCGACCGGCGCGCGCAGCATGTTGGAGCTGATGGCGCAGCTCGAGCGGCCGCGAGCTGTCTGGCTCATGCTGCCGGCGGCCATGGTCGACCCGGCCATCGGCTCCCTGCAACCGGAGCTCTCGCCGGGCGACATCGTCATCGACGGTGGCAACTCCCACTTTCATGACGATCTCAGGCGCGCGGCTGAGCTTGGCGAGCGACAGGTGCACTACCTCGACGTCGGCACCAGCGGAGGTGTCTGGGGGCGCGAGCGGGGTTACTGCCTGATGGTGGGAGGGGACGCCGATTCGTTTGGCAGGCTGGAGCCGGTTTTCGCCTCGCTGGCACCGGGCCTGTCTGCCGCGCCGCGCACACCCGGGCGCCCCCCGGAGCCCGGGTGCGTGGAACATGGCTACCTGCACTGCGGACCGGCCGGCGCCGGGCACTTCGTGAAGATGATCCATAACGGCATCGAGTACGGCTTGATGGCCGCCTTCGCCGAAGGTTTCAACATACTGCGCCACGCGAACGCCGGTCAAAAGGGGGAGGCGGCCGACGCAGAAACAGCACCGCTTCGCCACCCCGAGCGGTACCGTTATGACTTCGACCTGCCAGCCATAGCCGAACTCTGGCGTCGCGGCAGCGTCGTCTCCTCCTGGCTGCTCGACCTCTGTGCGCAGGCACTGCTGGCAAGCCCGGAGCTGGATAGCTTCACCGGCCGCGTCTCGGACTCCGGTGAGGGGCGCTGGACGGTGACTGCCGCCATTGACGAGGGTGTTCCCGCCCATGTTCTGAGCGCGGCGCTCCTCAGCCGTTTCACCTCGCAAGGCCGGGCGGACTTCGCCGACCTGCTTTTATCCGCCCTGCGGCGGGAGTTCGGCGGTCATGCCGAAAAAACCGCCGTTTGCGAAGGGGGGCCGGTATGAGTAGCCAGTTGTCCGACGCCTTCGTGTTCTTCGGCGCAACCGGAGACCTGGCCTACAAGCAGATCTTCCCCGCGCTGCAGGCGCTTGCTGCCAGGGGGCATTTCGATATCCCGTTCATCTGCGTGGCCAGATCCGGCTGGAATCTGGAAAGGCTCAAGGACCGTCTCAGGGAGAGCCTGGAGAGGCATGGCGGCTTGCACGAGGAGGCCTACGCCAGGCTCTGCTCGCATCTGCAGTACGTGGACGGCGACTACCGGGAGGCCTCGACCTACGGCAAGCTCTGCACGGCCCTTAGCGACTGCAACCGGCCGCTTTACTACCTGGCCATACCGCCCAGCATGTTTCAAACGGTGGTCGAAGGGCTCTCCAGTACCGGCTGCCTGCGCGATCCCCGGGTGGTGGTCGAGAAGCCGTTTGGCCGCGACCTCGCCTCGGCGCAGGAGCTAAACCGCATCCTGCTCTCGGGCTTCGCTGATCGCTCCATCTTCCGGATAGACCACTTCCTTGGTAAGGAACCGGTGCAGAACATCTACTACACCCGTTTTGCCAATTCCATCCTGGAGCCGCTTTGGAACCGCAATTACATCTCCTGCGTGCAGGTGACCATGGCAGAGGAATTCGGCATGCAGGGGCGCGGGAAATTCTACGAGGAGACCGGCGCCACCCGGGACGTACTGCAGAATCATCTGCTGGAGATAGTAGCCTTTCTGGCGATGGATCCCTCCACCGGTGACGACCCCGACGCCATCCGCGACGAGAGCGCGCGGCTGCTGCGGGCCATAAAGCCCCTCGACCCGGCGCACGTGGTGCGCGGCCAGTTCCGGGGCTATCGCAACGAGCCGGGTGTCGCCCCGGACTCGCCGGTGGAAACCTTCGTGGCGGTCCAGCTTTATATCGACACCTGGCGCTGGTCCGGTGTCCCTTTCTATATCCGCGCCGGCAAGTGCCTCCCGGTCACCTCGACCACCGTGACGGTTGCCTTCCAGCGTCCACCGCGGGAGACTTTTGGCGAGATCGTGCCGGCCTTCTCCAACCACCTGCGCTTTCGCCTGAGTCCGGACGTGCTGATCGGGCTCGGCATCAGGGTGAAGCTGCCGGGAGAGAGAAGGGTCGGCGAGGATGTGGAGCTGGTTGCAGCCCAAAGCAGCGGGGACCAGATGGCTCCCTACGAGCGGCTTTTGGGCGACGCCATGCGCGGCGACGCCTCGCTCTTCGCCTCCCAGGCCACCATTGAGGCCCAGTGGCGCATAGTCGGCCCGATTCTGGGAAATGTAACCCCCCTTTACTTCTATCAACAGCAGAGCTGGGGGCCGGCCGAGGCGGACCAGGTGATCGCCCGGGACGGCAGCTGGTATAATCCGAAACCGGTCGAGGTCACGCGCTGTGGGGGGTGACAGGTCAGGCAGTCGGCTTGCGGTTTACCATGACCGCGAAGCGCTGAGTCTTGCCGCTGCCAGGCTCATTGCAGAGGAGGCGCGCCGGGCGGCCGAGGCCCGCGACCGCTTCGATCTGCTCTTGTCTGGCGGTGAGACCCCGGGCAGGACCTATCAGCTGCTCGGGGAAGAGCCTATTCGAAGCACGGTTCCCTGGCAGGCGGTACAGGTTTTCTGGGGCGACGAGCGCTACCTGCCGCACGACCATCCGCTCAGCAACTTCGGCATGGTGCGTCGTCTGCTGCTTGAGCGCGTGCCGCTGGCCGAGGCGCAGATACATCCAGTCCCCTATAAGAAAAACCCGCATGAGTCGGCACGGAAGTACGAGAGGCTGCTGCAAGGCTACTTCCAGGCTCGTCCGCCACGCTTTGACCTGGTGCTGCTGGGCCTTGGAGAGGACGGGCACACCGCCTCGCTTTTCCCTGGAACTGCTGTGCTGAAGGAGCAGAGCCGATGGGTCTGTGAGGTGAAGGTAGCCGAGCAGCATATCTACCGGGTGACCGTGACGGCACCGCTTGTCAACCAGGCCCGCACCGTTGCCTTTCTGGTGGCGGGGAGCGCCAAGGCGGCCATGCTTCATCAGGTTTTGTATGGCGTGCACGATCCGCAGCGGATGCCGGCACAGCTGATTTCCCCGACCGAAGGTCGGCTCCTGTGGCTCGCCGACCGTGACGCGGCGCGCCTGCTGCCGGAGGGGAATGCGGCCATAAATGAGTCTGTTCCCCTCATCTGAAGACCGGCGGGGGTAGATCTTCAGCAGCAGACCTGCTGCCGTACTAAGGAGCTTTGATAACGCTATTGCAGGGAGATCCATCATAACTTCGCAAAGGAGGTGGACGATGCTTAACTGTGAAATTGCCATGAGGGCAGCGGAGACGATGCTGGAGACGATCTTGAAGGGGGCGCAACCAACCGAGGCGCAGTTGAGGCGCTGCCTGAATTTTTTGGAGGTGGGGCTGGAAGAGGTGACCAGACCGCACATCGCCTGGGGACAGGGGAGCATTCATATCATCAGGGACGGCTGGCCTGAAGAGAGGTGCGCCCAGGCGCTCGATTACGTGCGTCATGAACTGGTGGCCCGCTCGGCCGAAGCGGGGGAGGGGATCCTTGAAGATCTGCTGGCTAAATTTGAAAAGACAAATCCGGTCTGACTGTTAAGGCTACCGGCGGATGATATTGGGGTTGTTTTCTGGTGCGATAACATCCTCTGTGGGCTTGAAGTTCTCACACTCAGCGTAACATGACTCGGCTTTTCGAGCACATGCCGCCTCTTTGGCTCGTTGAACTTCGAGGTCGCTATCTTGCGGCTCATTCATGCAGTCTGTTTCCTCTTGAGCGCATCTGGCTCGACAATCGGAATAATCCTCCGCGTGAAGTGTCTTGCTGCAAAAAATGACGCCCAGGCCGATCAAGATGATCCAGAGATATTTGTACACCTTGCCTCCCGTAATCGTTCTTTATAAGACAGCCTATCATCTATCCTGATCGTCCTCAAGGCTTCGAGTTCAGGTGGATACCTCACGTTACTCGCAGTTTCAGCCGTCTCTCGTTGCGGAAAAATTAGGCAGCGCCAAGGTAACGTCAAGGCACCGAAAGCAAAAAGCAAAGGCAGAAAATTTGTGTTTTCATTTAGATCATTCATTCATGCGGTTCCGCAATCCACATTACGGTGCATAACTTTGTGGATAACTTGCGACCGGTGCCAGCTATCTGTCCCAAGCAGGGGGCATTTCACCTTTTTGCCTAAAATATGAGCAGCAGCGGTCCTTTGAACTGCTGCGTTTTCCTGTACTCACCCAGCCGGGCTTTCCGCCCATCAACGGCATCTTTCAGCATTTGTGTCAAGTCTCCTCGCTCTTCTTTAAAGAGCGGCTGGCAAACAGCAGGGACAGCATTGGCTAAAGCATAAACTGGCAGGTAAGGAGGCACTTATGCATGACTGGAATGTGGTGATAACCGTACAGGAAGGCGGGTACAACGAGGCGCGCAGGCTGCTTGAGCGGTTCGGTCAGGTTAAAAGGACCGACTTTTTCAATATACTGCTGATGCGGGTGGCAGAATCACGGCAGCTTCTGGAGATATTGCGGGAGGAGAGCTTACGCGACCCCGACAGCGTTTCGCCCCTTGCGCGGGTCATGCCCGTCCTGCAGAGCTTTGATTTCCAGACACCGGCGGAATTCGAAGACAAGGCGCGGCAAGCGGTATCCGCCTGGCTGCCAACCCTGGCAGGCAAGCGGTTCTTCCTGCGCATGCACCGTCGTGGGTTCAAGGGAAAGCTCTCCAGCTTGGAAGAAGAGCGCTTCCTGGACACTTATCTGCTGGAGGCGCTGGAAATGTCCGGCAGCAAGGGGCGGATCAGCTTCGACGATCCGGACGCGATCATAGCCCTGGAGACGCTAGGTTCCCGCGCCGGCCTCTCGCTTTGGTCCCGCGAGGATCTTGAGCGCTACCCGCTTTTGCATCTGCGCTGAAGAAACGACCGTTTCACCCCTTCGTCAGCACCTGTCTGATCTTCTCATTGAGTTTGCACATCTCGAGCGGCTTCTGGATGTAGTGCATACCCTCGTCCACGATGCCGCGCTGTGCCACGATATCCGCCGTGTAGCCGGACATGAAGAGGACCTTCACGTCCGGACGGATAGCCTTGATCCGCTCCACCATCTCCCTGCCGTTCATCCCCGGCATAACCACGTCGGTCAGGATGAGGTCGATGCTCTGATTCTCCTGGCAGATGGCGATGGCGTCCTGCGGGCTTTCCGCCTGGATGACCGTGTAGCCCAGCTCCTCCAGGAGCCTGGTCGCCATCAAAAGCAGCATCTCTTCGTCCTCAACCAGCAGGATGGTCGCCGAAACGGCAGCTACGGGCGCCGGCTTGTCTTCTGCGACGGGCTCCTGCCTCAGGCGCGGCAGGTAGAGCTTGAAGACGCTTCCCTTTCTGGGTTCGCTGTAGACGTTTATGAAGCCGTTGTTCTGGGTCACGATGCCGTAGACGGTGGCAAGCCCCAGACCGGTCCCCTGGCCTACCCCCTTGGTGGTGAAGAACGGCTCGAAAATATGCATCCGGGTTTCCCGGTCCATGCCGAGCCCCGTGTCGCTTACTGTCAGCTGGATATAGTCGCCGGGGCCGGCTTTGGCGTTGATATGGGTGTCGTCTCCGTTTAGCCTGATGTTCGCCGTTTCCATGGTGAGGCTGCCTCCTTCCGGCATGGCGTCGCCGGCATTGACAGACAGGTTCATGAGGATCTGGTCCACCTGCGACGGGTCGATCATCACCGTCCAGAGGTTGGCCGCCGGGCGGAAAGAGAGCTTGATATCTTCACTTATCAGTCTGACCAGCATCTTCTGCGACTCCAGGATCTGCAGGTTCAGGTTTATCGGCTTTGGCGAGATGACCTCCTTTCGCGAGAAAGCCAGTAGCTGTCGGGTTATGTCACTGGAGCGATTGGCCGCCTTGCAGATTAGTTCCAGATACTGCCGGACCGGGTCATTTTCAGAGACGATGCACTTCGATAATTCTGCAGCCCCCAGGATGACACTTAGCATGTTGTTGAAGTCGTGGGCCACGCCGCCGGCCAGACGCCCGATCGATTCCATTTTCTGCGACTGACGGAACTGTTCCTCCAATTGTTTGCGCTCGGTGATGTTGATAAATGTTACCACCGCCCCGATTACTTCTCCCTGCTTTAACTGCGGGTAGGACCAGTACTCGGCGGCAAAAAAAGAACCGTCAGACCGCCAGAAGACCTCGTCGTCCGCATGGACGCTCTCACCTTGCCTGAATGACTGGTGAATGCGGCATTGCTCCAAGGGGAGTTGGCTGCCGTCGCTGTTGGAATGATGAATCTGCAGGTGCATGTCCTTGCCCAGCAGGTCACTCGGGTGACTGTAGCCAAGCATCTTCAGGCAGGCGGTATTACAAAAAGAGCAAAGTCCCTGCAGGTCCATCCCGTAAATGGCCTCGCCGGTCGAGTCGAGCAGCAGGCGAAGCTTCTCCTCGCTGGCGGTCAGCGCCTCCTCTGCCCGCTTGCGCTCCTCAATCTCCCGTTTCAGCTGCCAAAGGGCATATGCCATACTGAATACCAGCGCCAGGGAGAGCAGCTCCAGGACGGACAAGCGCCAATCCTGACCGCTCCGGTAGGCACTGCTTCGTAGATAGATCCCGCTGTCTTTGCTGGTGATTAAAACCGTGTGCACGAGGGTCTTGTCCAGGGGGTCCGTAAGTGGAAGCTTTGCCAGATCGCGGCCGGAGACGTCCACCAGGCTTACGTGGTACAAGCGGGGCTGCAGCTGAGAGGCGACCTCCCTGACCACACTTTCACAGGAGTAAACACCGCCGAACAGGCCGAGGAAGTTGTCGCCCCTGTAGACAGGTACCCATACCTCGAAGGAAGGCTTCCCCTGTATCGCTTCAAAGGGGCGGGTGAAAGACGGCTGGCGCGTCTGCATGGCGAGGCGGGATATCCGTTTTGGTTCAGGCAGATTGAGCTTCAGGCCGACGATCTGCTTGTTTTGAGCGCGCGGCGCCACGTCGCGGATAACAAAGTCCGCGTCTACCCAGGTGATGTTGATCATCTCCGGGTGAGATTTCACGTAATGCGATGCCCTCTCCTGAAACAGCTCGGCGCTCAGATTGCCGGAGCTCCGCTCCGCCGCCAGTAAAAGGAGGTATCCCGTGTGCCCCTCCAGCCTGAGACGCAGGCTTTCCCCCATGGACTCGGTCTGTACGCCGAGTTCGTTTCGCTTGACCGCATAGCTGTTTTGATGGGTGAGCCAAACGATCAACCCGAGCACGAAGAGGAAGCTGACCAGCATTACGCCGGGCCCAAACCACAACCGTTTCGGTCTGAGAGGTATACGCGGGCGGCGCTGCGGACTCCTTTCGCTTTGGCTCGCACTTTCAACTGAACCGGTCATGTATGATGCCTCCAACAGCTGTTGCAACTAAAAAACTGAGGCGCCTCTTCTGGATTCAGCCTTTCTTTGGCAGCGACAACAGTTCTTGCTCTCTTTGCCGGCTTGGGCGATAGCTCGCACTGACCGTTTCTGCCGCAAGAGGCGCCGGGGTCTGTCGCGATTAAGGCACGGATCTAGGCCAACGGCGCCGGGCCACCTGCAGACTGTATCTCAAGGTACCCTGATTCCCAATTCTTATCGACAAATTTGATGATAACTTTTGGAAATTCAGGCGCGGCAGGCACTGTGCCTCGGCAGTTTTTACTCGGGGAGGAGCGACTGTGTCGGTTTTACAGTTTGGGGGCTCAGAGGGGGCTGGTGGGCAGCTTCGCGCCGCGACTTCATCACCGGCTGATGGCTTTCGGTTACGAAATCAGAAATAGCCCGCCGGCTCTGGCCGCTGAGGTCCCGCCACGATCTATCGCTTGGTGACCAATGAGCTATCCGGGCCGAAGATGGGCCGACTTGGCTGCATCTGCCGAATACGCGAAGCGGCATCCGACGGAAAACGGCGGGATGCTTTCCAGCGGAGAGAGCGAATAGCAGGCGGCCAATGGCGGAAAGCCAAAAGGGATGCTTTTTCATTCAGAAGCTGTACAACCCTGACTCCTTGCTCCGGCTGCTCGGCTGCTCGTGCGCTGATTCGCAGAGAGTAAACCGGCTGGCCTTCCAGACGGAATTGCCGCGGCTGTTGCACCACTCGACAGGCCGGAGCCACCCTTGACAAACAATGCTATTTTCTGTATAGCTTGGGGCTCGCATTACCATAGTTAAGGGGGGGATCAATGATTCTGCTGGCCAACATTCTTCTGGCACTGGCAAAGATAGTCGAGCTGGCAAGCGGACTTCTGACCATCTACAAGTACATCCTCCTGGCGGGTGTCGTCATCTCCTGGGTGAACGCCGACCCCTACAATCCTATCGTCAACTTCATCTACCGGGTGACCGAGCCTGTGCTGCAGAGGGTGCGCCGCTACATGCCCAACACCGGCACGATCGACCTCTCTCCTTTGGTGGTGTTCGCCCTTATTTACCTTGTGCAGATCATCGTCTTTGACACCGCGTACACCTATCTCATGATTCTCAGCAGCCAGATGAAGGGGCAGGGTCTATGAACATTTCGCCGATGGATATCCAGCAGCAGCAGTTCAAGGGGAAGCTGTTCGGAGGCCTCGATGCCGAGGATGTGGACTCCTTTTTGCAGTCTGTGGCAGGCGAGATGGAGGCGCTCATCCGCGACAACGGTGAGCTGAAGGAGCGGCTGAACCGTAACGCGCTGGCAATGGCCGAGATGGAGGCGCGCGAGTCTCAACTGCGAGAGACCATGCTGGCAGCCCAGCGGATCACCGAGGAGATGAAGGCGAACGCCCAGAAGGAGGCGCACCTGGTGGTCTCCGAGGCGGAGCTGAAGGGAGAGCGGATCATCATCGACGCTGAGAAAAAGCTGATAGAGCTGAGCAACCAGATCCAGGAACTTAAGAGGGACAAGGTACAGTTCGAGTCCAGTTTCAAGGGTCTGCTCGATACCTACTACAAGCTTCTTGCCCTGAGCGATGAGTGAAACTCCGCTACGCGTCACCGGGACGCCGGAGGGAATCGTCTTCAGCGTCCATGTGCAGCCAAGGTCCTCGCGCTGCGAGATCTGCGGACCGAAGGACGGGGAGCTGAGGTTAAGGCTCACCTCGCCTCCGGTCGAGGATGCGGCGAACAGGCAGTGCGTTGAGCTGATCGCCAAGGCGCTCGGCGTAGCGAAGTCACGGGTGACCATCAAGGCGGGCGCTAAATCGAGGCATAAGGTGGTCAAAGTGGAGGGGGTGGACGCAGGTTCGCTGCTCTCCCTATTCAGACAAGAGTGAGGATGCAACTGATGAAGGCTAGAGACATTATGGTGACGGATGTGCCGGCGATTTCCCTGAGGACTTCTGTCGCCGAGGCTGTCCGTATGATGAAGCGCAACTTTGGCGACGAGAGTTTCATGAACGCGGCGCCCGGGCTCATCGTGCTGAACGAGCGGGGAGGGCTGGCAGGCATTCTCACCCCCTTGAGCATCATCACGGCGCTTATGGACGGGGCGCCTGGGGCCGGCTCGGATGCCGTCTTCTTCGCCTCGCTTTGCGACCGGATCAAGGATCTGCCGATCTCCGCCATCATGGAGCACCAGCCGATCTCCGTCACCCTGGACGCGCAGGTAAGCGACGTGGCCGAACTGTTCCTGACGCACCGTTTCCAGCGGGTCCCGGTGGTGGACGGCAAGAAGGTGGTGGGTATCATCTATCGCTCCCGCCTGCTTTTTGCCATGACCAGGAGCCTGGAGGTTGCCCCTTGACAAAAGCGGGGGGGGATACGTATATTAGGGCGTGTCCGCCGTTTTCAAGTGCGTTTAGAGTCTAACAGGAGGTAGTACAAACGATGCCACTTTACGAATACCAGTGCAAAAGCTGCAACAACAATTTTGAGCTGCGTCAGAAGTTTTCCGACCCGCCTGCTTCAGCATGCCCCGCCTGCGGCGGCGAGATCGAGAAGCTGATCTCCCAGTCCGGTTTTTCCCTCAAGGGACAGGGCTGGTATGGAGACGGTTACGGCGGTACCAAGAAGGCACCCGCTGCTGCGCCGGCCGCCTGTCCTTCTGGCGGAAGCTGCGCAGGATGCCCGTCGGCATCCTGAATCTAACTTTGAACATGCCCCCGGTGACGGGGGTTTTTTTTGTCCCTGTCAGGTAAAGCGCTTTACAAGTTCTGCCGTCTTACTTATTATTTCTACATTAAAATTACTCTGGACTCAAATCGGTCTGCCCCGACAGGAAGCTGCACCGATTTGATTTTTGGACACAAGGGGAGCAAGAATGGCAAAAATCATTGACGGCAAAGCCATCGCGGCCAAGATTCGTGGTGAGATCAGTGCGGAAGCGGCAAAGCTCAAGGCAAAGGGTATCGTGCCGGGGCTCGCAGTCGTGCTGGTAGGGGAGGACGCCGCCAGCAAGGTATATGTTTCCATGAAGGAAAAGGCGTGTGCGGATGTCGGCATCTTCTCGGACGAGTACAAACTGCCGGTCGAAACGAGCGAGGCCGAATTGCTGGCGCTCATCGACAAGCTGAACGCCGACCCGAAGATCGACGGCATACTCGTGCAGCTGCCGCTACCAAAGCAGATCAACACGGACCGCGTACTGGAGGCGATCTCGCCGGAGAAGGACGCCGACGGCTTTCATCCCTACAACGTCGGGCGGCTGGTGATCGGCAAGCCTCTGTTCCAGCCCTGCACCCCGTACGGCGTCATGGTCATGCTGAAGGAGTCGGGGGTCGACCTGTCCGGTAAGGAGGTCGTGGTGGTCGGCCGCTCGAACATCGTCGGCAAGCCGGTCGCCTTCATGTGCCTGCAGCAAAACGCCACGGTCACCCTTTGCCACTCGAAGACCCGCGACCTGGCGGCCAAGGTCGGCCAGGCCGACGTGCTGATTGCGGCGGTCGGTGTTCCCGAGATGATCAAGGGTGCCTGGATCAAGGAAGGGGCCGTGGTGATCGACGTCGGCGTCAATCGGGTGGGCGAGAAAAAGCTGGTCGGGGACGTGGAGTATGCAGCAGCCAGCGAGCGGGCCTCGGCCATCACCCCGGTTCCAGGCGGCGTGGGGCCGATGACCATCACCATGCTTCTGCATAACACCCTGCAGTCGGCAAAAAGGCGGCTGTAGGGACGATTGAAACCGCTAAAGCTCCAATTTTGAGAGAGGGGTGCTCTAGCCGGCGGGATTACCCTGCAACTTCCTATGGGATGAGGTACCCCGAAGGGCGGATGAGGGAGGTTGCCTGAGCGTCTTTAACTTTTGCCGGCCCAAGACGCTCCTTTCAGCCGGCTGACGGATGCCATCAAAGGAGACCGGTGCCATGCGGGTGAAAAAAGCCATTTTTCCTGTTGCAGGTCTGGGGACCAGGTTCCTCCCGGCCACCAAGTCGACGCCGAAGGAGATGCTGCCGCTTATCGACAAGCCGCTCGTGCAGTACGTGGTGGAAGAGGCGGTCGCCTCCGGTATCGAGCAGATCCTGTTTGTGACCGGGCGCGGCAAGAGGGCGATCGAGGACCATTTCGATATCGCCTTCGAGCTGGAGTCTCTGCTCTATGACAAGGGAAAGGATCTGGAACTGCACCAGGTGCGCGAGATCGCGGAGATGGCGAACATTTTCTTCGTCAGGCAAAAGGAGGCGCTGGGCCTTGGACACGCGATCCTCTGCGCCAGAGAGTTCATAGGGGATGAGCCGTTTGCGGTGCTGCTGGGCGATGATATCGTCGACGCGCAGAAACCGTGTCTTTCCCAGCTCCTCGCGGTCTACGAGAGCTATCGCGCTCCGGTGCTCGCTCTCGAACAGGTGCCGGTGGAGAACATCTCCTCCTACGGCTGCGTGCGTGCCAACCATCTCGCCGGCCCGGTTTACGAAGTGCTCGACCTGGTAGAGAAGCCGCCCGTGAGCGAGGCCCCCTCGGATCTCGCCATCATCGGGCGCTATATCCTCACCCCTGGCATTTTCCCTATCCTGGAGAGCCAGGAACCTGGGAACGGCGGTGAGATCCAGCTGACCGACGCCATCAGGACGCTGTCCCGGGAGTCGTCCATCTACGGCTGCCGCTTCGAAGGGGTGCGTCACGACTGCGGCGATAAACTCGGTTTCCTAAAGGCTACCGTGGACATGGCGCTGAAGAGGGAAGAGTTCAACGGCGACTTCGAGGCTTTTCTGAGGATGCGGCTCGGCTGCTAACGGAGCCTGCCGCCGCCGACGCCATACTGGAAGAAAGCGATCAGCTTGAACGCCTGGCCGGCATACCCTCTGGGAAATGAACCGATCGGGCCCAGCTGTTTCAGGGTCCTCATCACTTCTTCGTCCAGGATACCGCTCCCCGAACTCTCCAGAAGTTCCACCTGGACAATCTCGCCGCTCCTGTTAAAGGTGATCCTTACTGGCGTAGTGCCTTCGATCCCGCGCACAAGGGCCGCCTCAGGATAGTGCCAGACCCCGTAGACCGCGGTCTCGAAGCGGCGCAGGAAGGAGCCGAACTGTATGTCGTCCGTGTTTAAAAACCGGGTCTCACCGTCTGTTACCTCCCTCCCGTATTTCTTCCGGTAGCTCTCTTCCAGGTGCGCCAGCCTGCCGGCGCTCGGGAACAGCTTGGGGGGGGCGGCCGACTTCCCTGATCCGGGTCTGAAGATTCCCTCTCGTGCGACCGGTTGCTTTTCCGCCGTTTCCTGCCGGCCACCGCTTGGTGCCGCCTTCTGGCTCACGGCGGGGAGCTGGGGGCGTGCCGCGGCTGGCGGGGTCTGTCGGGTTTCCGCCGGTTTTGGAGAGGCGATCCGTTCGGACCCGCCATCTACCTTAGGGGCGGTCTCCTTGCTGACCTGCTGCCGCTTTTCGACCCTGTCAGCTTTCGGGGTTCCAGGCGGCGGCAGCTCGCGTCTGGCTTTTTGACGCGGCACAGGCTTTGGCTCAGGGAGATCGGTCAGATCTACCATGGTCGGCTCTTGGCCAGGCTTCTGCTTTTCCTGAGGCATCAGCTTGAATAGTTCGAAGACCGCCAGATGTAGCAAGACGGAGAGGACTAACAGGTAGAAGAGAGTTTTTTTTTCGAGGCGTCTATCGGACATGTATCTCCACCCGGGGTCGGGTGTATTTTTTGACAATAGTAAGGCGGTAACGGTGAAATTGCAAGCAGCGGTCTGCCCGAGGCTCGCCGAATGGTAGAGGATCGCTCGATAAAATGCAAGGGGGAAGCTGCCGGTACCCTTCTAGCCTTGCCTACCATAGGCAAATCCGCTAAACTCTTCCGGATATTGCTTTCCTTGATCTAGGTCAACTTCTTTCCCCTGAACTGCTGTAGGCTGAAGGCATAAAGACAATCGAGGTTCCCATGCTGGTCGTTGTATGTGTAAAACAGGTCCCCGATACCACTCAGGTGCAGATAGACCCGGTCACCAACACCCTGATACGCGAGGGGGTGCCCTTCATAGTGAATCCCTACGACACCCACGCAATCGAAGAGGGGTTGAGATTTAAGGACCGCTTCGGCTTTCGAGTAGCTGCCATCTCCATGGGCCCCCCCAACGCGGAGGCGACGCTCCGAAAGGCGCTGGCTCTCGGTGTGGACCGGGCGATCCTTCTCTCGGACCGGGTCTTTGGCGGCGCAGACACGCTGGCGACCAGCCGGGTGCTGGCGGCTGCCATCGAGCGGCTTGCCCTGGAAGAGGAGGTGGGGGTGGTGATCTGCGGCAAGCAGACCATCGACGGCGATACCGCACAGGTAGGCCCCGGCATAGCGACCCGCCTCGATTTCTCCCAGCTCACGCTGGTTGACCGTGTGGAGGAGCTGGATCCTGAGGCCCGGAAAATCCGGGTGAGGAGAAAACTGGAGGGACGGCACGAGCTGGTCGAGGCCCCGCTGCCGGTGCTGCTCACGGTGGTTCGCGAGGTGAACCGCCCGCGTTATCCGACCGTCGCCATGCGCCTGGAATCCGCAGATGCGAAGGTGGAACTCTGGGACAACAAGACGCTCGCGCTTGACCCGGCCGGCATCGGCCTCAAGGGTTCTCCGACCTGGGTGAGCCGGATTTTTTCGCCGCAGCGCTCGGTGGGGGAGATGATCGGCGATGGCGCCCGGGACCCGGAAGGGGCCGCCCAACTCCTGATCGATAAGATGCTGGAGAAGGACCTGCTCGCACTGTAAGTTTCACTTCTTCCAGTGCTGTTCCTGCACACCTTTTGACTCGTACACTGCACTTCATACAGGGACCTTAAATGACCGAAGCTGTCAAACCACCAAAGAAACCGCGCGGCAAAGCCGTCCTTCTGGAGGACAAATGCATCGCCTGCGGGGCGCGCTGCCAGAGTGTCTGCCCGGTCGACGCCATACAGATGAACGATGCGGGGGAGCCGATCGTCGACGCCTCGCGCTGTATCGGCTGTCTCAAGTGCGTAAAGGTCTGCCCGGTACAGGCCCTGCAGATGTCCTTTACCCCGGAAGAGCTCCGTATCCTCCAGCAACTGTCGGCAACTGCCCCAGCTGAAAGCGAGCTGCCGGAAGAAGATGCCGAGGAGGCCGCGCTCAGGAAAAGGCTTTCCGTCTATCGCGGTGTCTGGGTATTTGTCGAGCAGACCGGGGGGGAGGCCGCCAAGGTTTCCTGGGAGCTGCTTGGCAAGGGTAAGGAGCTGGCGGAGGCCCGCAACTGCGAGCTGGCCGCCGTCGTCATGGGCGACGGCGTCGAGGATCTCTGCCGCCAGGCGATCGGTTACGGCGCGCAGAAGGTCTACCTGATGGATGCGCCGGTCTTGCACCACTACCGGACCGAGGCCTACCAGCGCGGCGTATGCACCCTGGTGGAGAAGTACCTCCCGGAGGTGATCCTGATGGGCGCCACAGGACTTGGGCGCGATCTGGCAGGGGTGGTCGCCACCAAACTTGCCACCGGGCTCACGGCCGACTGCACCGGTCTCTCCATCGACGAGAAGGGAAACCTGATGCAGACCAGGCCCGCCTTCGGCGGTAACATCATGGCCACCATCGTCTGCGACAAGTTTCGTCCCCAGATGTCGACGGTCCGCCCGCACGTGATGACGATGCCCCCCTTCGATCCCGCGGCCAAAGGGGAGATCGTCCGGGAGTCCGCGCCGGTAACCGAGCAGCAGATCCCGGTGAAGGTGCTGCAGATATTGATGGACGGGGGAGGCGGGGCCGAGGTCGATATCTCGGGCGCCGACTTCATCGTCTCCGGCGGCCGGGGGATGATGGGCAAGGAAAATTTCGCCATGCTGCATGATCTGGCCGAGGTGCTGGGAGGGGTGGTCGGCGCTTCCAGAAGTGCTGTCGACGCGGGGTGGATGCCTCCGGACCGGCAGGTGGGGCAGACCGGTAAGACGGTGCGGCCCAAAGTCTATATCGCCTGCGGCATCTCCGGCGCCATTCAGCACCTGGTCGGGATGCAGGACTCCGACGTGGTGATCGCCATCAACCGCGACCCGGAGGCGCCCATCTTCCAGGTGGCAAGCTACGGCATCGTCGGCGACCTGTTCAGGATCATCCCGGCTCTGACCAGTAAGCTGCGGGCGCTGAAGGCGTCCAGGTCCTGAACAGCTTTCCAGAACCGCGGGCATTGCCGCGAAGATATATGAGGTCTCTATGACGCCGAACCCTGCTCTATTCACACCGCTCCTGCTGGCCTCGCTGGCTTTTTTCTGCTGGAGCGTTTACCGGCGCTTCTCCCTGGTCCTCATGGGCCAACCGGAGCAAAGGTTCGATCATCCCGCCCGTCGCCTGAAGGAGATGCTGGTCTACGCCTTCGGCCAGTTGCGGGTCCTCAAAAAACCGTTCGGGCTGAACCATTTCGTCATCTTCTGGTCCTTCCTGGTGCTAGCCGTTGCCAACGGCGAGTTCCTGCTAAACGGTGTCTTCCCGTCCCTGAACCTCGCCCTGCTCCCGGAAGGGGTGCATCACGCCCTGCTCTTCGCCTTTGACCTGGTGTCGCTCTTGACGCTGTTCGCCATAGGATTCTCCTTGGCGCGCAGGCTCATCGTGAGGCCACCCTACCTCGACAGCCTCTACGTGAAGGCGAGAAGTCCAGAGGCGTTTTTCATTCTCATTTCCATAGCGCTCCTGATGATCGCCTACTTCGGAATGCACGGTGCCATCATCGCACAGGGAGCCGAAGCCGCCGCCTTAGCGATGCCGATTTCCAGCCTGGTCGCCTCCTACCTGGCGCCTTACGCACCGTCCCTCGGGAGCCTGGCGCTTTTCTTCTGGTGGCTGCACGCAGTCGTGCTGCTCGCCTTCATCTGCTATCTTCCACACAGCAAGCACATGCATATCCTGACTGCCATTCCGAACTGCTACTTCGGGAGCCTCGACTGGCCATGCACCCAGCCGCAGGAGCGTTTCGAGAAGGGGGCGGTTTTCGGGGTAGGCCACGTGGAGCGCTTCACCTGGAAAGACCTCTTCGACTGCTACAGCTGTACCGAGTGCGGCCGCTGCCAGGCCGCCTGCCCTGCCACCAATACCGGCAAGCCCTTGAACCCGCGCCAGATCGTGCACGCCATCAAGGTGAACCTGCTGGAAAACGGTCCGGCCTTAAGGGACGGCAGGAAGGGGACGCTGCCGCTGATAGGTCCGGAAGGGGAGGGGACCAATACCGAGGAGGCCATCTGGGCGTGCACCACCTGCGGCGCCTGCATGCAGGCCTGTCCGGTGCTGATCGAGCAGATGCCGAAGATCATCCAGATGAGAAGGTTCCTGGTGGAGACGGAGTCGCGTTTTCCCGAGGAGCTTTTGAACCTTTTCGAGAACATGGAGCAGCGGTCGAACCCTTGGGGGATAGCGCCCGGCGAGCGGAATAAATGGGTCTCCACCATGGAGGTGCGTCCTTTTGCAGCAGGCGAGACCGAGTACCTGCTGTACGTGGGGTGCGCCGGCTCCTTCGACTCGCGCGCAAAGCATGTCACGGTGGCGCTCGCCACGGTGCTGAACGCGGCGGGGGTGTCCTGGGGCATCTTCGGCAAGGACGAAAAGTGCTGCGGCGACAGCCTGAGAAGGCTCGGCAACGAATTCCTGTTCGACAAGATGGCGAAGGAAAACGTAGAGCTGTTCCGCGAGCGCGGCGTCACCAAGGTCATCACGCTCTGCCCGCACTGCCTCACCACCTTGAAGAACGATTACCGGCAGTACGGACTTGAGCTTTTGGTGCTGCACTACACGGAGCTGATAGCGGGGCTCCTGCAGGACGGACGCATCAAGCTGGACGGCGCCGAAAAGAGTCTCGGTAAGATCTCCTACCACGATCCCTGCTACCTGGGCCGGCATAACGGCATCTTCGACCCTCCCCGCGGCCTTATCGAGGCGGTCACCGGGACGGCGCCGCAGGAGATCGGCCGCAACCATAAGGATTCCTTTTGCTGCGGCGCCGGCGGAGGGCGCATGTGGATGGAGGAGTTCACCGGCGAGCGGGTGAACCACGCGCGGGTCGACGAGGCGCTGGCCGGCACCCCTGACACGATCTGCGTCTCCTGCCCCTACTGCATGACCATGATGGAGGACGGCCTGAAAGACAGGGGGGCGGGTCATGTGCGGGTGAGGGACGTAGCCGAGGTGGTCGCCGAAGGGTTGCATGCGATGTCGCAGCGTTAGCAGAACAGGCATTCACCGCAGAGAACGCAGAGGAATCAACTGCTTTACAAGGACATCATTCTGTATATCCCGATATTTTATTTTCTAAGGCTTACCCTGCTTCTTTCAGCAGCCTTCTTGCTCCTTTCCCTCTGCCCGGCAGCCGGTGTCGCGGCAGGGGGGATCACCGTGGCCGCAGTCGGCGATATCATGATGGGAACCGATTTCCCGCGCCCCAGGCTGCCGCGAAACGGCGGCCGCGCCTTGCTGAGCCAGGCTGCTCCGCTCTTTGCAGGTGCCGATATCGCCATGGCCAACCTGGAGGGACCGCTTCTTGCAGGCGGCAAGCCGGCCAAGGTGGCGGTCAGCGGCAGAAGCTATCTCTTTCGGACCCCCCCCTCCTATGCCTTCAATCTGAAGGAGGCCGGCATATCCATGGTTTCGCTGGCCAACAACCACGCCTTCGATTTCGGCAGACCAGGCCTACTCTCCACCAAAGAAGCGCTCGGCAAGGCCGGAGTTGCCTTTTCCAGCAAAAGCGGCGAGATCGCCGAGTTCCTGGTGCGCGGCGTCCGGGTCGGCGTACTTTCGCTCTCCTTCGGGCAGCCGCCGCGCTCCATCGTTTACCCGGCAAAGGCGCTGGAGGAGATCGCCGAAGCCTCCGGTCGCTATGACATCCTGATTCTCTCCATCCACGCCGGCGCCGAGGGGCGCCAGGCGCTGCACATATCCCCTGGCGGGGAGCGTTTCCTGGACGAGCCGCGCGGCGATCTGATCAGTTTTGCCCACCAGGCCATCGATCGCGGCGCCGACCTGGTGGTCTCCCATGGTCCCCATGTACCCCGTGCCATGGAACTCTACCGTGGCAGGCTGATCGCCTACAGTCTCGGAAACTTTGCGACCTTCGCAGCTCTCAGCGTCGCGCGGGAGAGCGGCTATGCCCCGTTGCTCCGGGCTGAACTCGCGCCGGACGGCGCCTTCCTGAATGGATCGATCCACAGTTTCCTGCAAAAACCGCGAAGGGGGCCGCGCCCCGACCCGAAGAGGCGCGCCCTCCGCCTGATGCAGAGGCTTTCCGCCGCCGACTTCCCCGGCTCGAGGCTCGCTTTCGGACCATCGGGCGCGCTCACCACCAGATAGACAGGCAAGGACGCGACATGTTCGCCATTCTTCAAAACGACCCTCGGTGCCCGCCCGGGAGCTGCACCAGCATACTAGCCTCTGCGGGGGAACCCTGCCTGGTGTTATCCTGCTATGGAGACGATCCGCTCCCGGACCCGGCCGGGCTGACCGGTGTGATCATTCTGGGGGGCGAGATGGGGGTGCATGAGACGGAGCGTTTCCCTCACCTGGAGCGGGTTAGCTCCTTTATGGCCAAGGCGCTCCAGGCCGACACCCCTTTGCTCGGCATTTGCCTGGGCGGACAGCTGCTCGCCCAGCTGGCCGGCGGCCTGGTCAGCTCACCATCCACGCATGGCGAGAAGGGGATTTGCCAGGTGGCGCTGAACGAGGCCGGGGTCTGCGACCCCCTTTTTCTTGGCGTCGGCAACCCCTTCGTCACCTTTCAGCTGCACGACGACAGCTTTGCCGTGCCGCCGGGGGCTGAGCTGCTGGCTCATTCGGCCGCCTGCCCGGCGCAGGCTTTTCGATTGGGCAGGCATGCCTACGGCTTACAGTTCCACCCTGAGGTGGACCGTCCCATTGTTTCCGCCTGGGGTGCGTTGTCCAGGCCACCCCGGAACTTCCTTGCCGGTTTTCAGGGCGCAGAAGCTCAGTTCAAGGCGGCCTCCCGCGCTATACTGTCCAATTTCATCTCCCTTGCCGTAACCTCACTCCGCTCTTGAAATCCGATTGACCACTTATTGCTTAAAACGCTGTGGGGCACATCTTCCGGAGACCTTGCACCCGGGCCAGCTGTTCAGCCGGCCGGTCCCCCTGAGGAGATAGCGTATCTGCTGCTGCCTCTCGACGAAATACCTCCCATCAGCTTTATTCCTGCACGACCCCACTTCTGTGGTTCTCCGGCCTCCACCTGCCTCTTTCTTCGGGCTTACTGCTGCCAGCCGGGCTCGGTAGCCTTTCCAATCATTCTGCTTAATTAATGATCATCTCTGCCGCTTTAAATGCCTGCGCTGCCGGCGCTGCAGCCTCTGTTGTCACCGCATCCGACAGTATGCTGCGGAGATTCGGGTACTTAGCGGTGCCGTAGCAACTGGCACGCCCTGTGCTAATCATGGTACAGATGCTCTGTAACGCTTAAGGAAGCCTTCCCCGCTTATGACAGAGCTGGCAATCTCGGGGTGACCCGATAATTTCTCCGGTGCTGGATCATGGCGCATAGCAGAGACTGCATCAGGTTAGCTGGGAAGTGTCGACAAAATGAGCAGATGGTAGCGGCGAGCCGCTGAAACGACCGCCAAGTCCCCGCAGATACACAGATAATGAAACTGGCACGTTGGGTGCAAATGAACAATCACTGCCAACCACACAAAGGAGGTAAGCGATGAAGCTTATACAAGCAATCATCAAACCGTTCAAGCTGGATGAAGTGAAGGACGCCCTGAACGAGATCGGCATCGAGGGGATCACGGTAAGCGAGGTAAAGGGCTACGGCCGGCAGAAAGGGCACACCGAGCTCTATCGAGGGGCGGAGTACGTGGTCGACTTTATCCCGAAGGTGAAGCTCGAAATCGCCGTGGCGGATGAGTTGGTGGCCAAGGTCGTGTCCGCCATCGAGCTGACAGCAAAAACCGGCAGGATCGGGGACGGCAAGATCTTCGTCCTGCCGCTGGAAGAAGCGGTCAGGATCAGGACCGGAGAAAAGGGCGACGAAGCTATTTAAAGAACGGCAAAATTCAAGCATAAATGGAGAGCGTTATGATGAAAAGATGTGTCTTCAACAAGGCTAAGGAAGCTGCTCTGACGGTTACCGAATTCTCGAACCTCAGAAGCTGCGTGACTGTTACCTTTACCAAGCTGATGCTTGCTGCTTGCCTGCTTTTACCCCTGTCGGCACTTGCCGAAGAAAAGGGCGCACCAGCGGCGGTAAGCGCCGCTGCTTTGGCAGCGCCCGCTCCCGTAGAGGCCGCAGCAGTTACTGCCCCGGCAGACGCTCCGGCCGCCGAAACCGATGCTGCCCCGCAGAAGGTAGAGCCCGTACTCAACACCGGCGACACCGCCTGGATGCTGGTCTCCGCGGCGCTGGTCCTCTTCATGATTCCGGGGCTCGCGCTCTTCTACGGCGGCATGGTCCGCCAGAAGAACGTGCTCTCCACCATGATGCACTCTTTCGTGGCGATGGGGATCGTCGGGGTGCAGTGGACGGTAATCGGCTACTCCCTCGCTTTCGGTACCGATACCGGTTACGGTCTGGTCGGCGACTTCTCGAAGACTATGTTGAACGGACTGATCAGCTTCAAGGACGGAACACCGGTGTATGCCCTGTTCCAGAACGTCGGTACCGAGCCTGGATCGATCCCTGAATACGTCTTTGCCATGTTCCAGGGGATGTTCGCCATGATCACGGTCGCCCTCATCTCCGGTGCAGTGGCCGAGAGGATCAAGTTCTCCGCTTACTGCCTGTTCGTGCTGCTCTGGACCACCCTGGTCTATGACCCGCTGGCCCATTGGGTCTGGATGAGCGATGGCTGGCTGTTCAAAATGGGAGCTCTCGATTTCGCAGGCGGCACCGTCGTCCACCTCTCTTCCGGTATCTCGGCGCTGGTTATCCTTTACTTCCTCGGCAAGCGCCACGGATTTCCGACCGAGCGCATGGCTCCCCACAGCCTGCCGCTTACCCTTCTGGGTGTCGGCGTGCTCTGGTTCGGCTGGTTCGGCTTTAACGCAGGCTCGGCGGTTGTCGGGGTTAACTGCTCGGACGCGGCAGGCGGTCTGGCCGGCCTGGCCCTGGCCACCACCACCGTCGCACCTGCCGCAGCAGGGCTCACCTGGATGATCGCAGAGTGGATACACGCCGGCAAACCTTCAGCACTCGGCTTTGGCTCCGGAGTGGTTGCAGGTCTGGTTGTCATCACCCCCGCCGCCGGTTTCGTGCAGCCGGGTGCCGCCATCCTCATGGGTATCGCTGGCGGCCTGGTCTGCTACCTCGGCATCATGGTGAAAGCGAAGCTCAAATACGACGATTCCCTGGATGCCTTCGGCGTGCACGGTATCGGCGGCACCGTCGGCGCCATTTTGACCGGCGTGTTCGCAACAGTCGGGGCTACAGGACTGACTTCGGGCAATTTTAAGCAGTTTGTCACCCAGTTGATCGCGGTCGGGGCTGCAGGCGCCTACGCCGTGATCGTTACCCTTGTCATCGCCTTCGTCCTCGACAAGACCATCGGCCTCAGGGTCGAGAAGGAAGACGAGATCCGGGGCCTCGACCAGACTCAGCATTCCGAGAGTGCCTACAACTAAGGCTCACAGTCTGGATAAAGCAGTACCCGTGGGGGGGATCGATACAGGTCTCCCCCACTTCTTTTGCCGGAACACTCCTTTTCCACGCCCTTTTCTTCCAACTCTCCGCTCTCTACGATACTCCACTATTCTCCACCTTGTACCGCTGGCAGAACCCCACCACAGAGAGTGGGGTCCCCTTTTTGAAATCTGCTGCTTTTCTGGTAAGGTATTGCAGCCGGAAAACAACAACTGGAGGGATTATGAACTGTCGAGAGGTGGTGCTCCGCAAGGAAGGCGTCTGGAAGGGGAATTATGAAAGATGCGGAGCCGAGGCGGGTATTCCGGCGCTGAGCCGGATCTTTGCCATGCTCTCCCGGGACGAGGCGAGGCATGCCGAGGCGCTGCGCGCCATGCAGGATGGCGCCGCCGTGGAGTTGGCTCACTCAACGACCGCTGAGCGCGCGAAAACCCTGCTGCGCCGTCTTTCCATGCAGGACGCCCCTCTTTCTAACTTCAACGGGGAGCTAAGCTGCTATGCTATAGCCATGGATTATGAGGCGGCCAATGCCCGTCTCTGCGGCCAGCTGGCGCGGGAAGCGCTGCATGGCTGGGAAAGGGAACTCTTGCTGAAGATCGCGGCGGAGGATGAAATGCACTTCACCCTGCTTGAGCACATGCGTGAGCTGCTACTGCCGGCTTTTTGCGCGGAGGTCTGCGATGCCGGCTGAGGAAGCGGTTCGCATGTTCCTGGAAGCGGCGGTGGCAGCGGCAAAATTGGCCGGTTCCCTGCAGAAGGAGCGGCTCTGGGGTGATTTTTCCGTAGAGTTCAAGGGGGAGACGGACCTGGTCACCGAGATCGACCGCCTCAGCGAGGAGATGATCGTCAGCCATCTGCAGAGGGCCTTTCCGGACCACCGTTTCCTTGCTGAAGAAAACGCCTACCAAAGCGGCAGCTCGCCCTTCAAGTGGATCATCGATCCGCTGGACGGCACCACCAACTACGCCCACGGCTATCCCTGGTTCTGTGTCTCCATCGCTCTCGAGCACCACAAGGAGATTCTGCTGGGGGTGATCTATCACTGCATGATGGATGAACTTTTCACCGCGGTAAAAGGGGCAGGCGCCTTCCTGAACGGGACCAGGATGCGGGTCTCCAACAGGGCACCGCTTCGGCGCTCGCTGCTCGCCACCGGTTTCCCGTACGACCGTACCCGCGACAATGAAAACAACTTCCAGCACTTCGTTGATTTCCAGCTGGCGGCCCGTGCCATTCGCCGCGCCGGCGCCGCAGCGCTGGATCTTGCCTATGTGGCGGCAGGCAGGCTGGACGGCTACTGGGAGTGCAAGCTCAAGCCCTGGGACGTGGCCGCCGGATCTCTTTTGGTCAGCGAGGCGGGAGGCAGGGTCACCAATCATGCGGGGCTCCCATACTCCGTCTACGACCACCGGATACTCGCCTCCAACGGCCCCAACCATCAGGAGATGCTGGAGATTATTGATTTCAAGGAGCAGTAGCCTCTGCCGCACTTGGGAGTCCTGGCCGGCAGGCATCCGGGAGGAAGGAGTCAAAGGCGAAACGAGAAAAGGCGGCCCCGCGAGGCCGCCTTTCGATTTTCACTGGTCCGGTGAGCCAAGAGTCAGGGAATGGAGATCAGCAAGCTCTCCACCGGCGTGTATGGAAGGCTGAAGGTCTCCGCGACCCTTTGGTAGGTCACCTTTCCCATGGCCACGTTGACGCCGTCCCTGATGCCCGGGTGCCTGCGAACAACCTCGCGCCAATCCTCATGCGCGATGGCCGCCGCGTAGGGGAGGGTGGCATTGGTGAGGGCGACCGTGGAGGTAAGCGGCACCGCACCAGGCATGTTGGCAACGCAATAGTGCAGTATGCCGTCCACCTCGTAGGTGGGCGCCGCATGGGTGGTGGGCCGGGAAGTCTCGAAGCAGCCGCCTTGATCGATAGCCACGTCGACCAGCACGGCCCCCTTCTTCATGGTCTGCAGCATCTCGCGGGTGACCAGCTTGGGCGTCCTCGCGCCGTGCACGAGTGCCGCGCCGATCACCACGTCCGCTTCCCTTGCCAGGGCGCGCAGGTTGGCGGGAGAGGACATGATCGGGAAGCAGTTGGCAGGCATAACCTCGGCCAGCTGGCGCAGGCGGTTGAGATTTATTTCCAGCAGGTACACCTTCGCCCCGAGACCGCAGGCCATACGGGCGGCATGGGTCCCGACCACGCCGCCCCCAAGGACAAGCACCGTGGCCGGCGCCACTCCCGGCACCCCTCCAAGCAAAATGCCGCGTCCGCCCTGGGCCCGCTCCGAGTACTTGGCGGCCTGTTGGGCGGCCATCCTGCCGGCTACCTCGCTCATCGGGGTTAGCAGCGGCAGCGTGCCGTCAGGATCGGTGATGGTTTCGTAGGCGATGGCGACCGCACCGGTTTTCACCATTGCCAGGGTCAGCTGCTCCGAGGCCGCAAAATGGAAGTAGGTGAAGACGACCTGCCCTGCACGGATCAGCCCGTATTCCGATGGCTGCGGCTCCTTGACGTGCATTACCAGTTGGGCGCGCGCAAAGATCTCGGCAGGAGTCGCCACGATTTCGCCCCCGGCGCTCTGATAGTTCTGGTCGCTGAAACCGCTGCCGACCCCGGCAAGCGACTCGACCAGCACCCGGTGCCCTTTCCCCGTCATCACCTCGACCCCGGCAGGGGTCATGGAGACCCGGTTCTCTTCGGTCTTTATCTCTTTCAAAACGCCGACCATCATGGCTTGTCCTCCTTAGGGAGCCGGTTGCTGCACGCTTGCATCTGGCGCTATGCAGTTGCCGCTTCCTGCTTGAGAGTATTTTCACTGGGATGTACAGGTCTGTCAATAATTGCATGGCAACCACGATCAGCAAGTCAGCCGATTACGGGGCAGTCACAGAATAAGACGCACTTCAGAAGCTATCCAGCAGCAGTCTGTGAAAATAGCTGTTTGATGAATCAGCGTCATGCTATATAGTTGTCAATCCCTTTCCCAGCAATCCCTTTTCCGGAGGAAGCAGATGCTGAACCTGCGCAAGAAAATCCTGGTAGCCATCGACGGTTCGCCCCTCTCAGACAAGGCTGCCGAAGAGGCTGTCAGAATGGCGGCTGGAAACCCGAGCCAGTTCAAGAGCAAGGTCTACGGACTACTGGTGCTCCCGAACGCCCCGAGAAACACCTTTACCGATTTCGTACCCGCCAAGCCGATCACGGAGCAGGCCCAGTGGTCGGAACTGAAGGAGCGCATCTTCTACGTCGTGCAGAAGATCGCGGCTGAGGAAGAGGTGCCGCTGGAGACGGCGGTGGTTTACGGGGACCCGGCCGAGGAGCTGATCCGTTTCGCCCAGCAAGAGGAGATCGATGTCATTGTGATCGGCAGTACCGGGAAGGGCTTTTTGAAGCGGAAGCTTCTGGGGAGTGTCTCCCATAAGGTGGTGAGGGACGCCAGGTGTTCGGTCTACGTGGTCAGGGGTTGACCTTGTCAGTCTCGCGCCGCAGGTAGCAGAGGATCTCTTTCAGGCTGTCGATGATGATCTGCTCCCCCTTCGGGAACTCGTGCGGGGAGAGCTCCAGGGTGAGCGTCTCGTTATACTCGGTGTTCCTCAGGTGGTTCAGGAATCGAGTGAGCGGCAGTATGCCGTGACCTGGCAGCAGATGCTGGCGGCCGTGCCCGTAATCGGAGAAATGAATGTTCCTGATCCGGCCGCTGTTGTAGAAGAGGTAGAAATCGTTGATGAAGTTCGCTTTTCCGGACCCCATATGGGTGCAGTCGAAGGTGAGATAGAGGTTTCTCTCCTGGAGAAACTCGATCATCTTCTGGGTCTCGGAGAGGATGTAGCCGTTGATCCGGTACTTCCCCGTCCAGGGCATGTTCTCCAGGGTGACCTTTACCTGGTCTCCCCCAATCTCCCTCTGAAAATCCTGGATCCGGTACAGCCATCGCCAATACCCTATTTCGCATCCCAGCCAGGAGGGGGGGTGGAAATTGACCAGGCCGATGCCGCAATCCGCCGCAATCTCAACGCACCTCTTCAGGGCATCGCTTGGCCCGCCCCAGCCGTCCAGCGGCATGAAAGGTGCGTGTATGGAGAGAATCGGCACCGTTTCGGCTAGAGACCTTATCAGCCTGCGCGAGTTCACCTTCTGGAACTCCTGGTTGATCACCAGTTCCACCCCGTCAAAGCCGGCCTCGCCCGCCATGGCAAAGACCTTTTCCAACGGGAATATGAACAGTGTCCCTGCCGAGATGGAAATGCGCATAGGCTCCTATACCTGTCCGACCATGTTCTGATAGGCGATCCTCTGCAGGTCAGCCACCGCCTCGACGGAACTTCTGAAGCGCGCGTCCATTCCCTCGTCGAATTCCTCCGGGTTGCAGAAGGAGCCGCTCTCCTCGCTGCGGATCTCGCTTTGGATCTTTAGCTGCATGAAGCACTGATAGGCGCCCAAAAGTCTTCCCGCCAGATCCACGTTGAGGGCTCCTTTTTCCAGTATGGCATTGATCCTTTCCACGGTCCCGCCTTTGGGGATGCCCAGATGAACGGCGAGGACGCGTATCGCCATGACCAGCGGGGAAAGGGCCAGCTCCTCGAGGTTCAGTTCTCCATGATGCTCGCCGCCTCGCTGCAGGCGCAACCGGCCGAAGTGGCCGACCGCCAGAGGGAGCCCGATCGCACGCCGCGCAAGGAGCAGGAAGGGGCCGCGGTTGCGTTCTTCGAGTATGGCCCGGGTAGCGTCGTCCAGGGCCTGGAGAGCGAGCTGCGCCTCGCCCTGAAGAAAGCAGAGATCGGTCATGGCCTCCAGATGCCATCCCCACTCGGGCATCTCCAGCGGCCCTTGCTTTAGCGGCGCCGCGAACGGCTGGAGCGGAGCCAGCAGGTTCTCCTGTCTGCCTCCCTCCAGGTCCGGAAAGCTTCCGCCCAGAACTGCTCGCCACTCGGAAGCGGAGCCGTGCCAGAGCATCTGCTCATTGGCCAAAAGCCCGGCTTCCAGCAAAATATCGGCAAGCTGAGCTCTGAAATCGGCTAAGCCGGGGTTGGCGTCCCCGTGCAGCAGCAGATAACGGTTCTCGCTTAAAAGGGTCTGCTCGCGTCGCCCACGATTTCCCCAAACGAGCAGGGCGTGGGGGGGAGCGACGCCCCGGCCACTCTTCAGCATGCGCTCCTTCGCGAGGGTCACGGCCTTTGCCAGCACCCGGTCGTGCAGGCAGTTGCAGGCCCCGCAAAGGGTCAGCACCGACTGCCGGCGCCTGAAATGGGCGGAGACCACTTCCTTGTAACGCGACTGCATCGGCTGCAGCTCGCCTGGCGAACCCGCCGTATCGATTGCCTCCTCGAGGGAGGCCAGCTCGCCTGCAAACTGCGCTTCATAGGAGAGCTCGTCCTGGAGTGAGTCGATGAACTGCCCCAGAAAAGATTCCGCCTCTCGCGCCGAGCTGCGGGCCCAGTTGCGCGCCAGGCTCTCTTTGAGCGTGGTAACCAGCTCCGCACTGGCACGCCATTGCAGGATGTCGTTTCCCTTGGTTCCCAACAGCATCGGCATGAACGGCTCCCAGACAAAGTCCTGTCGGTTCGGATGGTTGTTTTAGCTTTGGGGTCAAGCCTTAAGTGAGTCCGTCTCGGACGGATCCTGGTCCAGGTGACCGTGCACCTCTTCCGCCAGAAAACGCCTCATCTCTTCAGGCGGCGCCGGCGTGACCAGCGAGACTGCGATCATGACGCCTACCACCAGGGGAGCTCCGCAAAGGGCCGAGGAGGTGAGCGGGAACCAGCCGGCGATTCCGGGCAGTATCCCGCCCAGCAGCGGATCGGCAAAGGTGCAGATCACGCCGGTCAGCATGCCGGCGATTGCCCCCTGGCGGTTCGCTCGCTCCCACCAGATGCCGAGCAGAAAGAGCGGAAAGATGGTGTTGCCGGCCAGTGCAAACGCTATCGCGGTAATCTCGGCGATCAGACCCGGAGGATTCAGCGACAATAAAAGTGCCAGCGCCGCCAGCACCAGGGTCCCCCCCTTAGCCACCTTCATCCTGGCAGCCTCGCTGGCGGCCGGATTCAGGATACTGAAGTAGATGTCATAGGAAATGGAGGCGGCGCCGGTCATCAGCAGTCCGGCCACGGTGAAAAAGGCGGCGCTCAGCGCGCCGGCGGCAAGCACGCCTACCAGCCAGCCGGGCAGCCCGGCCAGGACGACGGTCTTCAGTATGATGACGTCCGCTATGCTGCGCGCGGCCTCCGGCGTGAGTGCGGCCCCCTGCTGGGCCTCCAAAAGCCTGCCGAACACGGCGTAGGCCGGTGCCGACCAGTAGATGAGAGCGATGAAGAAAAGTCCCCAGACCACGCTCCAGCGCGCGTCCCGGATGTTGGGGACCGTGTAGAAGCGTGACAGCACGTGTGGCAGTCCGGCGGTGCCGACCATCAGCGTGAAGCAGAGCGCACACCAGTTGAAAAGCGAGCCGTGCGCGAAGGGGGCGGTGAAATCGATGTTGAAGCTGCGCGACAGGTCACCGATCGCCTCCCCGTAGCCGAACTGCGGCAGCAGCCAGAAGTAGCCGAGCCGGTGGGCCAGCCACATGAGAGGGACGATGAAGGAGACGATGATCACGAAGTAGAGCATCTGCTGGTTGCGGGGCACCCCGAGCATGCCCGATAGCACCAGGTAGGAGACCACAGCCAGTCCCCCGAAGAGCACACCGCGGCTGTAGTCGATGCCGAACATGAAGGAGAAGATCAGGCCGATCCCCTTGAACTGCGCGACGCAGTAGATGACGGAGATGGCGATGGAGATGACGGCGGCCATCAGGCGCGCCAGCGAGGAACCGTAGCGCTCTCCCACAAAGTCGGGTGCGGTGAACTTGCCGAAGCGGCGGATCTGGCTGGCCAGAAGGACCAGCAGCAGCACGTAGCCGCCGGTCCAGCCGATCACATAGGCGAGCGCCTGGTACCCCTGCAGGTAGATAACGCCGGCCAGCCCCATCAGGCTTGCCGCACTCATCCAGTTGCTGGCAATGGCGGCACCCCCGCCGATCCTCCCGGTGTAGCGTCCGCCGAAGCCGTACTCCACGCTTTCTCGCGATTTTTGCCTCAGGCCGACAACGATGAAGGAGACCAGCACGCAAAGGACAACAAAGACGGACCAGGACGAATCATTCATAGCTGCGGTCTCTCCTGCGGCTGTGGTATTGGGTGATCCTGTCGATGTAGAGGTTGAAGAGGACGCAAAGGACGATGAACCAAAGTGGTAGGAACTGACCGGTGAACCAGAAGTGCAGCGGCAGGTTGAACAGGGTGAGGCGGGTCAGCAGGGCTTCGGCCCCGGTCCCCCGGCAGACGGCGAGCAGTATCTGAAAGCCGAAGGTGCAGACTCCCCATCCGAAGAGTATGGCGAAGATGATCAGCACCTCGTCCCGCATCTGCCCCTTTCTTGGGCGGAACAGGTTAACCTGGTAGCGCTTGTTCTGGTGGCTCATGGGCTTCTCCGATCGGCTGTTCTCTGGTGAAGGGACGAGGCGGCATCCGAAAGCGGTATTTCGTGCAGTCCGGTCTGCTGCTACCTATAGCAAAAAAATGCGTATTTTCCTATCTAATATGAGTCGCTGGAGGGAGGCGGGGTCAGGGCCCCCGTCAGATTTTGCTGGAAGGAAAGCCGTGCAGACCATGGCAGCCGGGGATCGATTCTTCGGCCGTATCGGCGCCCGAATCGGCGCTGCGTTTGCAAATTGGCGGGATTTCCTGTAGGGTGCTACCCTCATGAGCTGCTTTGAGCTGTCCATAACGAGCAAAAGACTCTGCTGCACGGTAATTGTCGCGGTGACGGTTTCCCTCTGTCTCGTCTTGCTGGGGATGAAGGTGCCGAATCTTTCCAGGCTCCATTCACCCAAGCCACGCCCTCGTGCCGTTCTTGAAAACAGCGTCAAGGTCTCCCACCACCAGGGGCACGGCACCGGGGAAAGTCTCGACCTCGAAGCCTGCCGAATTACCCTTGTCCTGCGTGCTTCCCTGCTGCTCAGCGCGGCTTTTCTGCCGGCAATCCCTGCGGCCAGGCTCGCTCCGATCAAGCATTATACTGCGCGCGCCCCCCCTTTGATCTCCTCGTAATACCTTTCCTGTCAGCATCGTCCGATCTCTGTTTGCTCTAGTTGAAGGCAACTTAAGGGAAAGCTGCATCTATTATTTGTATCTGGCCGTGGATTGCACATCCCGGCACCGCCAATTGTTCTCCCCTTGCCGGGCATCGCCATTGTGCATATCTATCCTTAACCCTGCCATCGGGCCCCCGAATCCGTTCAGGTTGTTGCGTGATCGAGGTTATTCATGAAAAAGTTGGGAAATTTGTTACTGTTGCTGCTGCCTGCCGTCATCTCCTGCGGTTTCAACTGGGGACCGGACGGGACTGACAGGTGCATAGAGGCCAAAAAGTCAGCGCAGCAACTTTCTGCCGTGAAGAGCCACCGCGAGCGGAAAAAGAAAGAGGACAACATACTGCGGGAATGCCCCGATGGGGCCGCGAGTCTTTTCGTCGCTGCCTTGCGGGAAGAAAGAAAAGGGCAAACCGGCAAGGCCATTGAAAAATACCGGGAAGCCATCAAGATTGACGACACGCTGGCTGAGGCTCACGGCAACCTGGGCCTGCTTCTGCTGCGAAAAGGGGACGCGGAAGCGGCCGCCGTTGAACTGAAACGGGGGCTGAAGGGAAAGGCCGATCCCCGCTATCACAGGGGGCTTGGGAGAGTTTACCGGCAGGGTAAAAAATTTCCGGAAGCCATAGAAGCATATCGGGAGGCGCTAAAGCTTGATCCGGACAATCTTCAAGCCCACAAGGAGCTGGCCGTTCTCTACAAAAAACGCGGAATGGCGGGAGCTGAAACCCAGTACCGGGAAGTCCTCCGCCTGAAAAGAAATGATACGGGCGCCAGAAATGCATTGATGGCAATCTACCTGAAAAATGAGAACTATGACGACCTGTTCGCTTTGCTGAAGGATGGCGTGGAGCTAAACCCCGGGGACCCCAGCAGCCATTACCGGCTCGGGGTCATACTTGAGTTCAGAAAAGAATACCCGGCGGCCCTGGCCGAATACGAGAAGACGGTCAGCATGAAAAAGGACCATGCCAAAGGGCTGAACGCCATGGCGCGGCTATACCTGAAGGCCGGGCGGGTAGAGGAGGCGGGAAAAGCCTTGGAGGCGGCCGCTCGTGCTTCCGAGCCGCCTCGCTACAAAAAGGCCAAGACAACCCACAAGAAGAAGGTGTGGAAGGCTAAAGGCAGCTCGAAAAAGAAAAAAGCGGCAAAAATGAAAAGCAGGGCGAGAAAAAAGGCGGAGGCAAAGTCAAACAGCCGGGCGAAAAAGAAAGCAGTGGCAAAGGCTAAAAGCAGGGCGAATAAGAAAGCGACGGTGAAGGCCAAAAGCAGGGCGAAAAAGAAAGCGACGGTGAAGGCCAAAGGCAGGGCGAAAAAATCGCCGACCGGCAAGGCAAAGAAGCCTGCTGCAGGCAGGAACCGGCCATGAGGCCATCGCCTGGAACCAAAACGAGTACCATACGAGGAGGCTTAATGATTTCACTGCGTTCGTTGCGTCTTTCGCTCCGTTTCGTGATCCCGCTGATGCTCTCCATGATCCTTCTGGCCTATGCGGTGATGCCGCTGGTGGGAGAACTTACCCTGCGCTGGTTCGTGCGGGACATCGACATGCGCTCCCAGCTGATCGCCAGCACCCTGGCTGATCCACTGGCCGAACTGGTGAGGCAGGGGGACCGGGCGAAGATCGACGCCCTTTTCCTGCGGGCGACCAGGGATGAGCGGCTGTTCGCCCTCGGTTTCTGCGACGAAAAGGGAAAGCTGGTCTACAGGACCCCCACCTTCCCCGAGGCGCTTGGCTGCAGTACCCTCGAGACCGGCCAGCTGGAGTTCGGCTCGCTGGTGACTTTGTCCCAGGGGTCGCTGCATGTGGCTAAAAGCACCGTCGGGTCTCCGGGAGAACATATCGGTTCCCTCATTCTCGTCCATGACATGAGCTTTGTCGAGCGCCGCAGCAGCGAAACCCAGAGGTACGTGATCATCCTCTTTGCCGTGCTTGGGGTGGTGGTCTCGCTGATAACCGTGCTGGTGGCTCATCTGAGCTGGCGGGGGTGGGTGGACGGGGTCCGCTCGATGCTGCGCGGCGAGGGGATCATCCGCCCTTTCAGCCAGCCCGCCGCGAGCTCCGAGTTGCAGCCTCTGGTTGGAGACCTGCGGGCTCTGCTGCGCAGCATAGATGCCTCGCGCCGTTTTGCCGACGACGCGACCGTCACCTGGAACCCCGACGCCCTGCGCGGGCTTCTGCACAAGGAACTGACCGGCGAACGGATTATCGTGGTCTCCAACCGGGAACCGTATATCCATACCAAAACGAAGGGACAGGTCAAGGTGCACCGGCCGGCCAGCGGCCTGGTCACCGCCGTGGAGCCGGTCATGCGGGCCTGTTCCGGTACCTGGATCGCTCACGGCAGCGGCAACGCGGACCGGGAAACGGTGGATCACCTGGACCGGGTCCCGGTCCCTCCCGGCAATCCCGAATACACGCTGCGCCGCATCTGGCTGACCAAAGAGGAAGAAAAGGGCTACTACTACGGGTTTGCCAACGAAGGGCTCTGGCCGCTTTGCCATATCGCCCATGTCCGCCCTATCTTTCGCACCGAGGACTGGCTGCAGTACGTGGCGATCAACCAGCGTTTCGCCGATGCTGTGGTAAAGGAGGCCGACAGCGACGACCCGATCGTGCTCGTGCAGGATTACCACTTCGCACTGCTGCCGCGCATGATACGGGAGGTCCTGCCCAAGGCGACGGTGATTACCTTCTGGCATATCCCCTGGCCAAACCCGGAGTCTTTCGGCATCTGTCCCTGGCGGGAGGAGTTGCTGCGCGGTATGTTAGGGAGCACCATCCTCGGGTTTCACACCCCTTTCCACTGCAAGAACTTCCTGGAAACGGTCGACCGCTACCTGGAGACCCGCATCGAGCACGAATCTTCCACCATTACCCACGGCGGCCATCTGACGCTGGTGGAAAGCTATCCGATCTCCATCCAGTGGCCTTCCCCCTGGCAGGATGTCATGCCGTCGATCGAGGCCTGCCGAAGCGAGATCGCGGAGTCGCTCGGTCTGTCGCCCGACCACCTGATCGGCCTGGGCGTCGACCGCCAGGATTATACCAAGGGAATACTGGAGCGTTTCCGCGCCGTGGAACGGATGCTGGAGCTGCACCCGGAACTGGTCGGGCGTTTCACCTTCATCCAGATAGCGGCGCCTACCCGCTCGGCCCTGGATGATTACCAGGCCTTCGAAGCCCAGGTCAGAAACCTCGCCATGCGCATCAACCAGCGGTTCTCGAACGGCTCCTATCAGCCGATCATTCTGAAGGCCGAACATCACGAGCCGGAGTTGGTGAACCGTTACTTCAGGGCAGCCGACGTCTGCATGGTGACCAGCCTGCACGACGGCATGAACCTGGTGGCCAAGGAGTATATCGCCGCGCGCGACGACGAACGGGGTGTGCTGCTGCTGAGCCAGTTCACCGGGGCGGCCCATGAACTGCACGAGGCGCTGATCGTCAACCCGTACCATGTCGAGCAGACAGCCGACGCGCTGTTCGATGCGCTATCCATGCCCGAGTTCGAGCAGCGGGAACGGATGCGCAGCATGCGGGCCCTGGTCCGGGATTTCAACGTCTATCGCTGGGCAGGTCGGATGCTGCTCGACGCGGCCCGCATCAGGCAGCGGGAGAAGCTCGCCTCGCTTATCGGCCAGCGCCGCTGACTTTGGAGTGCAAGGAATAAATGGAGGGTATCAATGGTTGAACGAGTGCAGCAGAGACTCTGGATTTTCGATTTTGACGGCACACTCTCGCCGCTTGTTCCCGACCGGCAACGGGCGAGACTGCACCCTGACTGCCAGCGCATGCTGGAGGATCTGGTCGCCCTGTCCGGTCAAAAGGTGGCCGTTCTTTCCAGCCGTTCGCTGGAAGACCTGCTCCCCCGGATAGCTGTGCCGGGGGTCTATCTGGGAGGCGGCAGCGGCGTCGAGTGGCAACTCCCTGACGGGCGCCGCGTCAGGCCCAGTCGGGAGTGGGAGGAGCGGCTAGGGGTGAAAAGAGGCTCCCTGCTTGGAGAGCTGGTCGCCATGACGGCGCTTCCCGGCGTCGAGGTCGAGGACAAGAAGTGGTCGCTGGCGATCCATACCCGCCAGGCGAGCTTGGAAGGGAGGAGGGAGCTTTATGCGCGGATCGCGGCCTGGCAGTCGCCCGAGGTCAGCATCTTCAGCGGCCCTGAGGTGCTGGAAATCCAGCTGCTCCCGGAGGTCGACAAGGCATTCGGTGTGCGTTCGCTCTGCAACCTGCTGAAGTTCGACCCTTCCCGTGGCAGCCTGGTCTACGCCGGTGATGATGAAAACGACGCGGTCGCCATGCGCTGGGCCATCCAGCTTGGCGGAGCAGCCTTGCTGGTGGGAGCCTCCTTTCCGGTCGCCGGTGCCATATTGGTCAGCAACCAGCAGGCTTTGGTCAGTGTGGTCGAAGGGATGGCCGGCATCTCCCGGAGGTAGGGCCTTTCGTTCGGTTCCGTCTTAAAAGCGGCCTGAGGCAAAAAAGGAAAGGAAATATTATGAGAAATACCCTGGAGCTCGGCCTGATCGGTAACGGAGCCATCGGCGCCTTGATTGACGAGCGTGCTGAGATCGTCTGGTGCTGTCTGCCCCGCTTTGACGGCGACCCCGCCTTCTGCTCGCTGCTTGGCGAACATGACGATCAGCACGGATTCGGTTACTGCAGCATCGAACTGGTGGATCAGGTAGGCCAGGAACAGCACTATCTCCCCTATACCGCGATCCTGGTGACACGCCTGTTCGATGCCAGGGGTGCTGTGGTGGAGGTGACTGACTTCGCCCCCCGCTTTCGCCAGTACGAGCGGATGTTCACTCCCATGATGCTGGTGCGGCAGGTCCGGCGTGTGCAGGGGACCCCCCGCGTCCGCCTCGCCATCCGTCCGGCTTTCGATTATGGCCGCGAGCGTTGTGCCACTACCTGCGGCAGTCATCATATCCGTTATGTGGCGCCCGATTGGGTGCTGCGGCTGACCACCGACGCCTCCCTGACCATGTTGCAGGAAGAGCTCCCCTTTTTCCTGGATGACGCGGTCACCCTGATCTTTGGCCCCGACGATACCATCCCGAGCAAGATCAGCGAACTCGGCCAGCGCTTTCTGGACGAGACGAACGCCTACTGGCGTGAGTGGGTGCGGCACCTCGGGATCCCCTTCGAATGGCAGGAAGAGGTGATCCGGGCCGCCATCACGCTGAAGCTGAACGCCTTCGAGGATACCGGAGCGATCGTCGCCGCCATGACCACCTCCATCCCCGAGGCGGCCAACACCCCCCGCACCTGGGATTACCGGTTCTGCTGGCTGCGTGACGCCTATTTCGTGGTCAACGCCCTGAACCGGCTGGGGGCCACCCATACCATGGAGCGTTATCTGGGGTATCTGACCAACGTGGCCGCCGGGGCGCCGGATGGTCGCATCCAGCCGGTCTACGCTATTGACGGCAAGGCTAGGCTGGAGGAGCGGATCATCGATACCCTGCCCGGATACCGCGGCATGGGGCCGGTCAGGGTCGGAAACCAGGCCTTTGTACAGGTGCAGCACGATGTCTACGGCTCGGCCATCCTGGCGGTGACCCACATCTTCTTCGACCGCCGCCTGCTCCGCCACGGCGACAGCGCGCTCTTTGTGCGCCTCGAATCCCTGGGGGAGACCGCCGTTTTGGTGCATGACCAGCCGGATGCCGGTCTCTGGGAGCTGCGGGGTACCGCCCGGGTGCACACCTTCTCCAGTGTCATGTGCTGGGCTGCCTGCGATCGGCTCTCCCTGATCGCCGACCGGCTGGGGTTCGTGGAGCGTGCCGTCTACTGGCGAGCCCACGCCGACCGTATCCATGCCGTGATCTGCCGGCGGGGCTGGAATCAGGAAAAACAGGCGTTTGTCGCCTCCTTCGAGGGGGAGGCGCTCGATGCCAGTCTGCTGCTGCTCTACGATGTGGGGTTTCTGGCGGCGGATGACCCCCGCTTTGCCCTGACCGTTTCGGCCATCGAGCGGGAACTGAAGCGGGGCGACTACGTCTACCGCTATCTCGATGCCGACGATTTCGGCGTGCCGGAAAATGCCTTCATCGTCTGCACCTTCTGGTACATCTACGCCCTGGTTGCCCTGGGGCGCAGGGACGAGGCCCTGGTGCTGTTTGAGAACATGCTGGCCAAACGTAACCGTCTGGGACTTCTGGCGGAAGACCTCGACCCTAAAACGGGCGAACAGTGGGGTAACATTGCCCAGACCTACAGCATGGTGGGGTTGATCAACTCGGCCATCAGGTTGAGCAAGCGGTGGGATGGGGCGTTCTGAGGCAGGGGGCGGCACCGGGGGAGGGGGCGGCAGGGTACCGGACTGGTGGAGCTGCTAAACGATCGAGAAATTGGTGTGGATGATCTTCTGCAGATCCTCGGTTAAAATCAGGGCGTGCCGGAGCTTTTCCCTCTCGTCCTTGGGCAGCGAGTAGGGGTTCAAGTAGTAGGCGTCGTCCTGGATACCCTTGATCACCCGGATCTGAAGCAGTATGCGGTGCTTGGTGAAAATGCGGTAGGCCTCGATCAGGCCGCGTGCCGTGTCCGCGGAGAAACTCCGCTCGCGCTCCAGGAGCTCGATTCTTTGCACGGTGGAGGTGGCGGGGATCCCCTGGTTTATGGCCAGGATCCGGACGTTCATGACCAGCGGAGCCCAGGCCAGCAGTTTCAGGTTGAACTCCCCCTTGTGCGGGCCGCTCCCCTCGGTCCAGAATCTCTTCAGAAAGCCGAGTGCTAGCCGCATCTCGGTGGCCGCCTTGGCCATCCCCCAGAGTGCCAGGAAATAGTCCTGCAAAAGCGAGCGGATCCGGCCCACCAGTTCCCCGGCCAGTTCCCGGTCGCCGGCCACATAGCGTGCGTCGGAGAGGACGATAAGGTCCATCAGGTTCTTGCCGAAGTCCTCGCACTCGTAGCGCACGATGGAGAGCAGCCTGCGCTGCCACTGGGACAGCGAGCCGCGCCAGTTGCTGTTTGAGGGCATGATGCCGCCGGTGCATTTTTTGAAGCCGATCTCGGATAGCCGCTCCACGAGGAGCCTGGAGAATTCGGCGAAGTAGCTGTCGGCCTCCTCCTGGCCCCCGTCGCCGTAGACGATCAGGTAGTCCTGATCAGTGATCAGGGTCTGTTCCTCCCTGCCGTCGCTCCCCATGCTGATCAGGGCGAAGGGGAGCGCAGGGGGGGCTGGCATCTCGGCAAGCACCAGCTCCAATGCCCGTCCTGCCAAGGCGTCGCGGTAGGAGGTGCAGTTTTCGTGCAGTGCCGGTACCGACTGGAAACGCAGGAAGCGCTCCATCTCCAGGGCGTTCAGTTTCTCGTGGATGCGGGCCAGCTCAAGGTAGTCGCCCTGGGTCGGGATGTCGGCCAGCAGTGCCTCTTCCCGAAGCGAGAAATCCCTTATCTGTGCCAGCTCTGCCTGCGCTGTGGTCTTCAGCGCCTCCAGCAGTCTCTGGATCTCATCCATCTCCAGAGCCGGTAAAAAGGCGTGCACCTGCCTCATTAACTCCTGCAGGAGTTCAGCGTTGCTAAGGTCAGGCTGGTCGCTCTGGTGGGGCATGGATGCTCCAATAATGAGGGTGATGCTGAAACAGATACGATATTACTGGAAAAATGCCGGCGGTAAAAGGGTTTGTTTTGACACTTCAGGATAAAGCATCCGCTTTGCGCTTTGGGAGGGTGAGTCGAACCGTCTGGACTGCCGCTTCTTGAGGTAAAAAAATGGGGAAGGTTTCCCTTCCCCATTTGTCCTGAAATTTAACAGTAGCCCTTTAGTGGTCGACTGCCTTGGCCATGCCGAGGCCGGTGTTCTGACGGACGTAGACCTCGTCGAACATCTCTTCGGAACGACGGTTCGGGAAGGCGAGGCAGCCAAGGATGGCGGCCAGGAAGCCTAGCGGGATGGAGATGATGCCCGGGTTCTTCAGCGTGAAGAGCGGCTTGTCCAGGCCCAGCATGGAGGTGCCGTCCAGGGTCGAATCCACCCTTGCCTTGGCCAGAGCCTTGGCATCCTTCTCTTCCAGCACTGCGCCGGCAGGAAGTGCAGCCTGTTTGGTCTCCATGGCTACCACGATCTTCTTGGCGCCGGCCGCTATCACCTTCGGATAGGTCATGTTGGGGGAAACCATGACCAGGCCGATGGAGGCGATGGTGCCGACCAGCAGGCCGGAGATGACGCCGGCGGTGTTGAACTTGCGCCAGAAGAGCGACAGCACGACGACCGGCAGGTTGCCGGAGGCGGCGACTGCGAAGGCGAGGGCCACCAGGTGGGCGACGTTCTGCTTCTCCGCCGCGATGCCGATGACGATGCCGATGGCGCCGACCACGAAGGAGGTGATGCGGGCTGCGTAAACCTGCTCTTTCTGATCTGCGTGGCCGTCCTTGATGACGTTCACGTAGATGTCGTGGGCGATGGCGGCGGATGCTGCCAGCACCAGGCCGGAAACGACCGCCAGGATGGTGGCGAAGGCGACGGCGCAGAGAAAGGCCAGGAACAGGTCGCCGAAGATCGGCGCGATGTCGGCGCCCAGCTGCTGGGCCAGCATCAGGGTAGCCATGTTGCCGCCCGGATCGACCGAGATGATCCCCTGCGGGGTGAGGTTGATGGCAGCGCCGAAACCGAGCAGCGTGGTCAGCACGTAGAAGCCGCCGATGATGAACATGGCGATGATAACGCTCTTTCTGGCGGCCTGTGCGGTCGGCACGGTGAAGAAGCGCATGAGGATGTGCGGCATGCCGGCGGTGCCGAGCACGAGCGCCATACCGAGCGAGATCTGGTCCAGCGGGTTCTTCAGGTAGAGGCCGGGCTCAAGGAAGCGCTGACCTGCTTCCACGCCGCTCAGGATGACGCCGTCCTTCAGCACCAGCTTGGAGACGTGGTCCTGGATGTCGGGGCTGTTGACGATGGTGGCGAAGAAGCCGATCGGGTTGAAACCCGCCTTGGCCATGACCAGTACGGAGAGCAGGAATGCGCCGGACATGAGCAGGCCGGCCTTGATGATCTGCACCCAGGTGGTTGCCACCATGCCGCCGAAGACGACGTAGCCTACCATGAGGACGCCGACGCCGATGATGGAGGTCTTGTAGGGGACGCCGATCAGCAGAGCCATCAGCTTGCCGGCTCCGACCATCTGTGCTGTCAGGTAGAAGGTGGAAACGGCAACGGTGGAGATGGCGGCGAAGGCGCGTACCGGTTTGGGGTTGGTCCTGAAGGAGAGGATGTCGCCCAGCGTGTACTTGCCGGCGTTACGGCAAGGTTCCGCCACGATCAGGAGCACGGTGATGTAGGCCACCAGCCAGCCGACCGAGTACATGAATCCATCGTACCCGTAGAGCGAGATCAGGCCGGAAATACCGAGAAAGGAGGCAGCCGACATGTAGTCGCCGGCGATCGCCCAGCCGTTCTGGGTGCCGGTGATGCCGCCGCCTGCCGCGTAGAAGTCGGAGGCGGTCTTGGTCTGGCTGGCGGCCCAGACCACGACGCCCATGGTGATGGCGATGATCACCGCGAACATGCCGATGGTGATGACCTTGTTGGTCTTCAGTTCCCGCTTCTGGCTCGGTTTGCCGGGAGCCGGGGTTGCTGCGGTAGTGGGGGCCTGCGCGACTGCCGCGGTTGCCACTGCCGGCGCGGCCGGGTCGGCCGGTGCAGTCACGGCGGAGGCGGCACCCGGTGCTGCGGTCGCTTTCGAGGGCTCTTCAGCAAAGGCGGCTGCGGCAATGGAAAGGGTCAGTGTAGCGGCTATGATTATTTTCTTCATGGTCATGTCGTATCCTCCTTTACTAAAGATGTAATTCGTCGATCAGTTCCCTGGTCAGCCGGTCAAAATCCTTGTTGGCGACGTGGGCGTAGTAGAGGGCTATTCCCCAGGAGACAAAAAACTGGGAAAGCGCGAAGACGTATCCGAAGTTGATGACACCGAGCATCTTGATCTTGAAGATCCCCGGTGTGTACGCAGCCCCGATGGGAAGCAGGAAGTAGTAAACGCAGGAAAAAGCCCACCATCCGAAAAGGAAAGCTGTTTTCTTGTGATGCAGTTCTACGAATTTCGGATTCTTTGCGATTGCAGCCCAGTCGTACTGTTTTTCTGCCATGGTTTGTCACTCCTTTCTTGGTAAAATGCGCTGTTGTCGTGGCGGCGTCCCGCCCCTGTAAATAGGTTAATGCCCGATAAATCCCCCTTTTGTAATGTTATGTTTTGATTTCGTCAGCAACTGCGCCTCACTGTGAATTAGGTTTTTGTTGAGTCGTTCTGTTATCGGGTGCCTAGCAGTAACTACCTGCTGTGGTTGGCTTTATTCGCATGTACATAATGGCTTTACGGTGGTTTTCCAGCAGATCGACTGCTTGTTTTACCGTATACGTGGGATACGTTTAACACATGATTTATAAATGTACAATAAAAATAAACACTGTTTTAAATAATTGCATACGCTGGCTCAAAAAAAATATGGAATCTGGTTTTTTGCAAGTACTAAATATTATGACAAAAATTGGGAATGTCCATAAAATAAAACTTTTTAATCGAGGCGCGTCCTCGCTGCATCCCCTGGAGAGGCGTCGCTTAGCCCGGCCAAAACGAGCGGGCTTCAAACGCTGTCGCATTATTATATGAATTTGACAGAACAATCTTTATGGTATGAATTTGTCAGTCACAGTGAACTGCTGGCTGGAAAATTTCTCTTTAAATAAGCTCTCTCGAGCGTATTTATACAGGTATCTGGAAGTGAAAGCTGTCGTAAAACCGGTCATAAATAGCTGTGAGAGGAGTGCATTGCAAGGATGGTTGCTGATGTGTCTAGATATGGTGATGTTAATGAGGTAAACATCGGAAGGATTGCTGATAAGGATTCTTATTGAGGTTTCACTGAATGATTGAGACACCTCCAGGTTGATACCGGCACTGTTTGGTTTAATGTTACAAAAAGAGGAAGCTTAATCAGCTTCCTCTTTCGTGTTTATCATTCTGGATTCGAGACAGGAGTCAATATTTTTTAATGGTCATTGATTTTGAGGGACCGTTCATCCGTATTGCCGCGGCGAACTCCATCCAGAAGATGAGATAGATGGAAACCATGAGCGAGAGTCCTATATTGGAATTTTCAGCCCCCAGCGCCTTGGCGAGGATCGGTGAGGCGAATCCGGCGCCCAGGGTGCCTGTTGCCCTTTCCAGCAGATAGAAGATCGGCAGGGTGAACAGGGTGCCCGCCAGCATGATGGCGATGCCGCGCCCCCGCTTGACCCAGTATTTGGGGGAGAACCCGTACATCCTCATGAATATGACGACCAGGATGATCCATACCGAGTAATCGACAGCCGCGTCCGGAAGTGCCAGCTTGTTCTTTACCAGGGCCACTTCAAGGACGGTGACGGCGAACAGCAGCACGAACATCCAGTTGAATTTCTCGTTGGCCTGGGTCTGCCAGTTCCTGCTGTCAGGTGCTGCGGTCTCCCGGGCGCTGTGATTCGGGGTGCCGAGCGCCGAGAAGAGGATGGCGAACCAGATCCCCGCATTGTGGAAGAGCAGCGAGGCGTGGTTTCCTGCCACATTGGCGATGCGCGACATCGGGTCGCGGGCGAAGTCGGCGGCGATGCGCATCAGGAAGAGGTTGACGATGACGGAGCACATGATGATGACGGTAAGCGTGAAGATTCTGCGCGGCAAAAGGTATGGATCGACCCTGTCCGGAAAGCCGAGGATGAAGGCGAACCAGATGAGGTACATGATGAGCGGGATGCCCAGGCAGATGCCGTAGACGGAGTTGCCCGCAAAATCGCCGCTCTGTGCGTATATGATGTACTTTTCCTTGCTGTCGAGGTCGTTGTTGGCCGCCTTGACGATCTCTTTGGGCACCTTCGTCACATGCGGGAGCAACCCCATGCCGTACCAGCCGTGGTCGCCCTGCGCCGTATCGATCACCCAGTACTGGTCCCCCATCATCTCGTCAAGGCCCTGGAAGATCCTGAGCGAGAAGGTCGCGCAGAGTATGACGACCGCTAATAAAAGTATGATGTTTGAGATTTTCATCGGCATCGGAGTGTCCTCCTGAAATGTGCGTATGCAAAAAGGGTGTAGGGGCGAAAGGCAGGCAGGTCGGCAGAAGCCGGCCGTACCTTATTCCTTGTGGGTGGTCCAGAACATGGACACGGCGTTTGCCGCAAACAGTCCGTAGAGCCACATCGTGTTCCAGGCGGGTCCGGACCAGTGGCTTCCTCGACCACCGCCCACCACGCCGGAGGCGATCACGATCCCTATCATGGCGGTAAAGGCGACCATGGCGACTGCGCGCAGGATTGCACTGTTGCGCCAGGTATGCCGCTCCAGTTCCTCGAGCCTCGACAGCAGTTCCAGTTCTTTTTCGCTCATTGCCGTTCTCCTTTTTACATTGATTGCTGGTGCCGGTTTCCGGTCAACCCCGTCAGGTTGAAACCCGGAGCGCGAGTCCGGCAGCTCATACCGCGCAAAGTTTAGGAGTTATCAGCTCCACCGGAATGCGGTCCGACAATTCCCGAAATTTCAGACATTCCCTGTAGCGGCAACTGCAAAACCTGATGATCTGGTTAACATCGTGAGGCGAGATGTAATCGCAGCCGACGTCGCAGTAGTCATCGTTTTTGCCGTAAAAGGGGCAGACCGTGTTTTCCTGCATAAAGCCTCAAATACCTGTTTGTTAAAACTCACGATACTCAAGCAAGAAAGGGTGACGTAAACAGAATAAGCAACCGCCGTACCAATTTCGGAAAAGGAATGCAATATTTAAATTTTCACGCAATGTCGGCAGCTTACCGTTGGGTGTCTGCTTGCGTTGATTTGCGGTTATATTCATTTTTGCAAAAACGCAAACTGCATTAGAGCGTTTTGTTGTTTGTGCTGTTGATTTAACCGGGGGGCAATTTTCAGTCGGAGGGGGTAAATGGCGTAATTACAGGTGGTTGCGTGCGCGGGTGCTGAGAGCGGCTACGTATTTGCAATTTTGCAAAGGCTAATTATCCCATTTGCAACAATGCGAAAGTTTTACGGTGCGCGGTGCGGCAAGGTCAGGAGTTGTATTCCTCTTTGCGGATCCCGTATTTCTTGATCTTTCGGTAGATGGTCGCCATATTGGTGCCGGCTTCCTTGGCGGCAGCCTCCACGTTGCCGTGGTTCTTTCTCAGCAGCCCCCTTATGTATTCTGTCTCGAAGCGGGACAGCGCCTTGTTATACTCTCCTTCATCGGCAACCGCTTCTGCCTCCGCTTCTGCTGGAGAGACCTCTATGAACTGGGAGAGCACCGGCAGGGTGATGTAGTCCTTCACCTCCATGGCGAGTGAGGCTTCTACGACGTTTTTCAGCTGGCGGATGTTTCCAGGCCAGGCGTAGTCGATCGCAGCCTCCAGGGCCTCGGCTGTCAGTCCTTTGATCTGGGTGCTGAACTTGCCGTTCTGCACCCCTATGAAATGCGCCGCCAGCAAAGGGATGTCGTCCTTACGCTCCCTGAGCGGGGGGAGGTGAATGTTGACCACGTTCAGCCGGTAGAAGAGGTCTTCACGGAATTCTCCCTCCTTGACAGCTGTCTTTAGGTCCGAATTGGTGGCAGAAAGGATGCGCACGTCGACCTTGGTGGGGGTCGGGTCGCCCAGACGGTTGAATTCCTGCTCCTGTAGAAAGCGCAGCAGCGTCTTTTGAACGGTCATCGGCAGGTTTCCCACCTCGTCCAGAAAAAGAGTGCCCCCGTCGGCGGTCTCCAAAAGCCCGCGACGGGTCTCGGTCGCCCCGGTGAAGGCGCCCTTGCGGTAGCCGAAAAGCTCGCTCTCCAGAATGGAGGCGGGGAGGGCTCCGCAGTTTATGGCGACGAATTTCTTCTCCTTGCGCGGCGAGTTGTAGTGCACCGCCTGGGCGATCAGCTCCTTACCTGTGCCGGACTCCCCGGTGATCAGCACGGAGGTGTCGCGCACGGCTATCTTCTCTACCCGCTCCAGAAGCTCTTTCAGGGACGCTGATGCGCCGATGATGTTGTCGAACTGAAACCTGCCCACCAGCTCCTCCCGCAGCTCCCGGTTCTCTTCCATGAGGCGGGTGTGCTGCAGGGCGTTTTTTACCCGGTAGAGCAGCTCCTCGGGTTCGAATGGCTTGGTGAGCATGTCGTAGGCACCCTTTCTGAGGGCCTGTATGGACATCTCCACGGTAGCGTAGGCGGTCACCATGATGACAGGAATGGCTGGATCCTTCTGCTTCACCTTCTGCAGCAACTCCAGGCCGTCCATGCCCGGCATCTTGATGTCGGTGACCAGCAGGTCCCACTGTCCCGCCTGGAAGCTCTCTGCCGCCTCAAAGGACCTGGTGAAGGCGGTAACGGCATAGCCGTTGTCGGAGAGTACCGCCTCCATCATGCGGCAAAGTCCCTCCTCGTTATCTACCAGCATCACCTTTTTTTTGCTCGTCACGCTCATCCCTTGTCCCTTGGCCACGCCTGGTCTCTTTCCCTAGCAGTATTCGTCCCTGTTGATCGGCAGTCGTACCTCGACTGTGGTACCGCTGCCGATCTCGCTCACGATGCTTATCTTGCCGTAATGCTGCTCGACGATCTGTTTGGTGATGGCAAGACCGAGCCCGGTTCCCTTGACGCGGGTGGTGAAGAACGGCTCGAAGATCTTCTCCATATGCTCAAGCGGGATGCCTGCACCGTTGTCGCAGAACTTAAGGCTCACGCACCCGTCGTCGCTTAGGCCGGTGGACACCACCAGTCTGCCGCCCTGCAGCATGGCAGAGCCCGCGTTCAGAATCAGGTTGATCGCCACCTGGCGGAGCTGGTCGCCGTCTACCAGGATGTCTGGCAGCGCCTCGTGCAGATCTTTTTGCACAGTTACGTGGTGCATGTCGGTGTGGTTCGCCGCAAAATCGACGATCTGTTCCACGAGCGCATTGATGTCCGTTTCCTCCAGGACCGGCTGCGGTGTTCTGGCGTAGCTCAACAGGTCCTGGACGATCTTCTTGCACCGCTTGCTTTCGCGTTTTATCTCATGGATGTATTTGTAATTCGGGTCATCGGGGTCGAGCTTCCCCTCTATATAGGCTGCATAGCCGAGGATCACGCCGAGCGGGTTGTTGATCTCATGAGCTACACCCGAGGAGAGTACGCCCAGGGAGGCCATCTTTCCCTGCTGGGCCAGGTTCGCCTCCAGTTCCTTATTGTGCTTGATCATGACGGTCATCCGGTTGAAGGCGGCGCCGAGTTCCCCCAGTTCATCGTTGCTCTCAACCTGGATGCGCTCGTCCAGCCTTCCCTGCTTTACCTTCCGGATGACGCCCATCATCCGGTTGATCGGGTCGGTCATCACCCGCGCCGCTAGAAAGACCAGCATCACCGCGATCACGCTCATGAAAATGGTGAGAACGATCATGCTTTCCATGATCCTCCCCTTGATGGCGTTGGCCTCCTGGTAGAATTCGTCCTCGTAGGAGCCGACCGCCACGATCCAGTTCCAGGGCTCGAAGTAGTCGTAACGGACGATCTTCATCCTGGGGCTACGGTCGCCCTGGTTTTTCCAGGGGTAGCGGATCCAGCCGCTCTTCAGCTCGCACATCTCCCGAATGAAGTGGGCGCCGCCGTAATCGGTGGCGTTCAGAAAATTCTTTCCCTCCCCGGTCGGGTGGATCATGAAGTTCCCTGAGACGTCCAGGCAGAAGATGTAGCCGGTCTTGCCGACCTGCTTGACCTTGATCTTTTCTTTCAGTTCCTCGAACGAGCGCCGCTCGAAGTCTACATCCTCGTAGGTCTCCTCCAGGTACCCGCCTGCGGCGATGATCCAGTCCCACTCCTTGAAGTAGCGGTAGGCGACCACCTTTTTTCTCAGCACCTTGTCGCCCAGTCCCGGGTTTTTCCAGGGGTACACGATGTAGAGCACCTCGCCGGGCTTCGAGGCCACCGCCTTTTCGCACATCTCCCTGATGAAGTAGCGACCTTTCTCGTCCTGCATGTTGAAGACGTTGGCGCCTTCCTGGGCTGCGTGCACCTTCAGCTCGCCCTTGCTGGTCATGGCGTATATATAGCCGGATTCACCGACGTTCACCTTGGCAAGCGCGTTGTGCGCCTCCCTGATCGCCATTGTCTTATCGATCCGGCCGCTTTGCTGCTGGCGCTGTTGCGACTTCACCACGTTGTAGGCGATTTCGGTGAGCGTCACCAGATCCTTTTTAAAGCTCATCTCCTTGTCTTGCTTGTAGACCTGGAACTGCTGGTAATGGGAGTTCAGCAAATCGACGGTGAACCCGGACATGTGCTCCAGGTCGTCCTTGCTGGTCTGGGTGATGCCTAGGTAGGCCTGCTTGGTGGAGATGTAGCCGATCACCCCTCCGACGATGAAGATCGGTACGATGACCAGCGGCAGTACAAGCACCACCATCTTCCAGCGCAGCTTCAGGTTGTTTACGAATTTGAAAAAATATTTCTGCACTCGGCTCCCATCCGGTTAAACGTCCGTTTTCTACGTTGAGCAGCATGGTACGATGGAGCATTAACCTGAGGCACCGAAAAACCGGCCCGGGAGTACTCCGGGACTTTGGCAACAACGGCGAAACAACAGGCTGCCAGGCAGTGAAGGGGGAGCTTTTGGCGTCAGCCGCCCTGGCGGGACATAGGACAAAGGCGATAGTAGCGTATACAGTATGACAAAGGCCAGAGAATTTTCGCATTTATGCGAAAAAATAAACCTCCAAGAATCTGGCACCGCTCCACACTAAAAAATCTTATTTATCTTGTCAGGAAAGCTGTTACTGTCGAAGCTTGATTTCGTACCACTTCGGTTACCCGCGGAGTTGGGGAATCGAAGCTGACCTGCCGCTGCCAGGACACCACCTGGTATACAGGCTGACCTTATGGAGCTGACCATGGAAATCCCGCGCTACCCGCAGGCAAGGGGTATCCTGCTTGAAGACAAAGCATTGCTGGACCGGCTCTTTCTTGAGCTGCAGCCCCGCATCTCCGAGCTTACCTTTGCCAACCTCTTCCTGTTTCGCAAGGTGCACGACTATCGCCTGACGCTGGTTGGCGACGCAGTGGCGGCCCTGGCGCACGGCTATGACGGGTCGCCGTATTTTCTGCCTCCCTTTTGCGGGGAGATCGCAGCGGCTGCCAGCGAGCTTATCGAGTCGGGTCTCATGCTGTACGGCGCTGACGACGCCTTTGTCGAGCGCTTTCTGCCGACCGGGGAGTTCGAGGTTCTCCCGGACCGCGACAACTTCGATTACCTGCACCTGAGGGAGGAGATGGCCCTTTTGCGCGGCAAGGATTATCACAAGAAAAAGAACCGGGTGAATTACTTCATGGTAAGGCACCGCTATCAGGTCGAGTTTTACCAGTCGAGCCACCTGGAGGGGGCGCTTGCTCTTTTGGAGGAATGGCGCCGGGTGCGCTCCTCCATGGGACCAAGCTCCGCGCAGGGTGAGGTCGAGGGGGCAGGTGAGGCGCTCAGGCTCCAAAAGGAGCTTGGGCTGTCGGGTGTGGTGCTGCTGGTCGATGGTGTGGTAAAGGGGTTCGCGCTCGGTGAGCGTTTGAACCGGAGCACCTCGGTGTGTCATTTCGAGAAGGGAGATCTGTTCATGGAGGGGCTTTACCAGCTGCTGGACCGCGAATTCAATCGCCTGCTCTTCACCGATTGCCGGTATCTGAACCGGGAGCAGGATCTGGGGGAGCTCTCGCTTCGACAGGCTAAACTCTCCTACCGCCCGGTCGAGCTGGTCAGAAAGTACCGGGTCAGGCGCTCCACGGCAGGTAGGCCGCTGTAATCTATTTCAAAGGCTAAGGCGTTTGGAAACACGGAGCAACGGAGCAACGGAGAAAGCTAACTGATGACGAAATCTGTTGCCGTGAAAATGGCGGCAGCTGGTGGTAATCATTGAAAAAAAACTTTGGTTCGTGCCGCAACGGAGAAATCCATAGGGGGGACGGGACTTGCGCCTAATCCTGGATAATTCTCCGTTGCTCCGTGTTTCAAAGCCTTTGAAATTAAGCTCTGGCCTCCAGGAAGGCGGACAGCTCGTCTGCCGCCGTCTCGAAATCCTCCATGCAGAGGTTCATGTCGCCCTGCCAGGTCCTGTTCTTGTAGTAGACCTTGTCGTAATAGTCACAGACCAGGCCGGTCATGAAAGGCTCCAGCTCCCAGCGCTCGAGATGTCCGGCCAGCTCGTCGCAGATCTTTCCGCCCAGCTTCTTTCTGATCCGCTGCAGTGCGACCCCCATATCTTCCTGGTAGGCGGGGAGGCCGTACTCCTCGATCAGGCGCCCCACGCGTGTTTCCAGGGAGGCCGTGCACCATATCCTGATGCCGGCACCCATTTTCTGGTAAAAGTCTCCGGGTAGCGAGACCCTGCCGATCCGCTCGCTCTCTCCCTCGATAATCAGCGGGAGGTCAGCCGGCGCCTTTCTGAGCGCGTCCCAAAGCAGCGTCTCGAACCGCTTCTGGGTCAGGTCCTGGGTAAGCCCGAGCTGCCCAAAGGCGGAGCCGCGGTGACAGGCGAGACCTTCCAGGTCGATCACGGAGCATCCCTTTTCCTTTAGCCGCAGCAAGAAGGTGGTCTTGCCGATCCCGGTCATGCCGTGCAGAACGACCAGCGGGGACTTAGGTGTGAATGGGTGGAAGTGGGCAGATACCTCGTTCCGGTAGCTCTTGTAGCCTCCGGTCAACTGCAGCGCCGCATGGCCTGTCAGCTCCAGGATCGAGGTGACCGTCTTGCTCCTGAGCCCGCCCCGCCAGCAGTAGACGAGCACCGGCCTGCCGTTGGCGCTTTCGGCGATGGTCTTCACGATTTCGGGAAAACGGTGCGCCGTAACCTCCAGGCCGCGCGCTCTTGCCGCGTGCGGGCCTTGCTCTTTATGGATGGTGCCGATCTCCACCCTCTCTTCGTTACTGAGCAGCGGGACGTTGATGGCGCCGGGTATATGGTCCTCGGCGAATTCCAGCGGGGTACGGACGTCCACCGGCAGGTGGCTGTCGAGCAGGGTCTCGTAGAATGGTGTGGTAGCGGGCACGATAGTAACTCCTTTGGTCGCTGCATTATAGGGAGAGCTCCCTGTTTTTGCAAGAGGGCGTTCGGCAGGCGGCTGAAAGGGAGGCGGCTGGGCAGGTGCCGAATGCGGCCGGCCCGGCTGCCGGCCGCGCCTTTTCTGTTGAGCGTTTCTCACTTTTGTGGTAAGTTACACTGTTTTTACATCCCTTTTACGCAGATGCTAAGGAGAGTTCATAGATGTTTGGCGCGTTTATAAAGAAGTTGGTCGGGAGTAAGAACGAGCGGGAATTGAAGCGACTCTGGCCCGCCGTGGAGCGCATAAACCAGCTGGAAGCCGGTATGATCAAGCTTTCCGATCAAGAGCTGCAGGGTAAGACCTTAGAATTCAAAGAGCGTTACAGCCGGGGCGAGAGCCTCGACGCCCTGCTTCCCGAGGCGTTCGCGGTCTGCCGCGAGGCGGGAAAGCGTGTGCTCGGCATGCGTCACTTCGACGTGCAGCTGATCGGCGGCATGGTGCTTCATTCCGGCAAGATCGCCGAGATGAAGACCGGCGAAGGGAAGACGCTGGTCGCCACGCTCCCCTCCTACCTGAACGGGATAAGCGGCAAAGGGGTGCACGTCGTCACGGTGAACGACTATCTGGCCAAGCGCGACTCGGACTGGATGGGGCGCATCCACAGCTTCTTAGGCCTCTCCGTCGGCGTCATCGTGCATGGACTGGACGACAACGAGCGTCGCGAGGCCTACGCCTCTGACATCACCTACGGCACGAACAACGAATTCGGCTTCGACTACCTGAGAGACAACATGAAGTTCGACCTGGCCGACTACGTCCAGCGTCCCTTCAATTTCGCCGTGGTCGACGAGGTCGACTCCATCCTGATCGACGAGGCGAGGACGCCGCTCATCATCTCCGGGCCGACCGAGGACTCCACCGACAAGTACTACGTCATCGACCGGATCATCCCGCTCTTGAAGAAGGGCGAGGTGATCGAGGTGGAGGCCAACAACCTTTCCGGCAAGAAAAAGACCTATACCGGCGACTACACGGTGGACGAGAAGTCCAAATCGGCGACCCTCACCGAGGAGGGGGTGCTGAAGGTGGAGAAGCTCCTGAAGGTGGAGAACCTTTACGACCCGAGCAACATGGAGATCCTGCACCACACCCAGCAGGGTTTGCGCGCCCACGCCCTTTTCAAACGGGACGTGGACTACGTGGTGCGTGACAACGAGGTGCTGATCGTCGACGAGTTCACCGGTCGCCTGATGCCGGGGCGGCGCTGGTCGGACGGGCTGCACCAGGCGATTGAGGCGAAGGAAGGGGCGAAGATCGAGAACGAGAACCAGACCCTCGCCACCATCACCTTCCAGAACTACTTCAGGATGTACGACAAGCTCTCCGGCATGACCGGTACGGCTGACACCGAGGCGGTCGAGTTCCACAAGATCTACAAACTAGAGGTCATGGTGATACCGACCAACAGGATCCTCCTGCGTCCGGACTTTCCGGATGTGATCTACAAGACCGAGCGGGAGAAGTTCGACGCGGTCATCGAGGAGATCAAGGAGCTTAACCTGAAGGGGCAGCCGATCCTGGTCGGCACCATCTCCATCGAGAAGTCCGAGGAGCTCTCGGAGCTCTTGAAGCGGCAGGGGATCCCGCATTTCGTGCTGAACGCGAAGCAGCATGAGCGCGAGGCGGAGATCGTCGCCCAGGCAGGCCGCAAGGGGATGGTCACCATCGCCACCAACATGGCGGGCCGCGGCACCGACATCCTTTTGGGCGGAAACCCGGACGGCCTGGCCAGGCAGGAATTCGGCGGCACCCCGGAATCAAGGACCGAGGCGTTCGTCGAGGCCTTCGAGAAGGCAACCGGCAAGAAGCTTGCCGAAAAGGAACTGCTCCAGATGCTAGCGCAGGATTTTTCCGGCATAGCGCCGATCGTCTCCTCCTACCTGAATAAGACCAGCGAGCCGGACCTGTACGAGCTGCAGGAGCTGGTACAGGCTGAGCACGAGAAGCAGTTCACGGCACTGGTCGAGAAATACAAGCCGGTCTGTGCGGCCGAGCACGACGAGGTGGTGGGCCTTGGCGGTCTGCACATCCTCGGCACCGAGCGCCACGAGTCGCGCCGGATCGACAACCAGCTGCGCGGGCGTTCCGGCCGCCAGGGCGACCCGGGCTCCTCGCGTTTTTATCTTTCGCTGCAGGACGACCTGCTGCGCATCTTCGGCTCGGAGCGGGTCTCCATGATCATGGACAAGCTCGGCATCGAGGAGGGGGAGGCGATCACCCACGGCCTCATCACCCGCGCCATAGAGAACGCCCAGAAAAAGGTCGAGGCGCATAACTTCGAGATCCGCAAGCACCTGATCGAGTACGACGACGTCATGAACAAGCAGCGCGAGGTGATCTATACCCAGAGAAAGGAGATCCTGGCCGGAAACGAGATCAGGGACAGCTTCCTCGGCATGGTCGACGATACCGTGACAGACCTGGTGACCACCTTCGCCATCGACAAGGTTCCAGCCCGTGAATGGGACTGGCAGGGGATTGAGGATGCGGTGAGCAAGGTGTTCGGCTATCAACTGGACCTGCCGGCCGAGACCATCGACCGCCTGACGCCGGTAAACTTCGATGACCTGTTGAGGGGACGAGGGCGCCAGCGTTTTGCCGAGAAACTGGCCGAATTCGGCGACGATCTGATGGATCACCTGATCAAGGTGCTCATGCTGCAGGTGATAGACACCCAGTGGAAGGACCACTTGCTCTCCATCGACCATCTGAAGGAGGGGATCGGTCTGCGCGGCTACGGGCAGAAGGACCCGAAACAGGAGTATAAGAGGGAGGCCTACCAGCTCTTCATGGATATGATGACCCGCACCAGGGAGGAGGTGGTGGAGAAGATCTTCTGGGTGCAGGTGGCGCGTGAGGAAGAGGTGGAGCGCCTCGAAATAGAGCAGCAGGCGCAACGGCAGCGGATGGTCTTCAACCTGGGCGACCACGAGCCGGCGCCGTCCCCGGTCAAGAGCAGGAAGAACGTCGGCAGAAACGACCCCTGCCCCTGCGGCAGCGGCCAGAAGTACAAGAAGTGCTGCGGGAAGTAAGAAGCTGAACTGGATCACGGTCCCCCTTTGGAAAAGGGGGATGCCGGGGGATGCTGTTGAGGCAAATCCCCCCCGACCCCCCTTTTTCAAAGGGGGGAGCATTTTTCACTTTTCGGGGTTAATCATGGATATCAAAGGTTTTCGATTCTCCGCTGTGGAGGCGGCCATCAAGAAGCCGGGCCGTCTCGATTTGGCGCTCATCTTTTCCGAGGTCCCGGCCTCGGTCGCCGCGGTTTTCACCACCAACAAGGTGCAGGCGGCTCCGGTCATCATCTCGCGGGCGCGGGCAAAAAACGGCAGCTGCCGCGCGCTGCTCGTGAACAGCGGCAATGCCAACGCCTGTACCGGGGAGCCGGGCATGGCGGATGCCCTGGAATGCGGCAGGCGGACCGCCGAGGCCCTTGGGCTGCCGGACGAAGAGCTGCTGATCGCCTCCACGGGAGTCATCGGCCAGCCGCTTCCGATGGACCGTTTTCGCCGGGGAATACAACCGGTGGTGGACGGGCTTGCCACGGGGACCCTGGACGAGGTCGCCAACGCCATCATGACCACGGACACCTTCGTAAAGATCGAAAGGCGCCTGGGCGAAGCCGGCGGTCGCAGCTACTGCCTCCAGGGGGTGGCTAAAGGGGCCGGCATGATCGAGCCGAACATGGCCACCATGCTCTCGTTTCTCGTTACCGACGCAGCCGTAGATCCCGCCTTCTTGTACCGCGCCTTCGGGGAATCGGTGGATGGCTCCTTCAATGCGATCACCGTGGACGGCGACACCTCGACCAACGACACCGCACTGATCATGGCAAACGGCGCCGCCGGCAACCCCGTCATCAAGGCCGGGACCCCGGAGGCCGACCGCTTCCTGGTCCTTTTGCACGACATCCTGCTGTCGCTTGCCAAAAAAATCGTCCAGGACGGCGAGGGTGCCACCAAATTCGTGGAGATCCGGGTCATGGGCGCCGCAAGTAACGCCGACGCCAAAAAGGCGGCGCTGTCGGTCGCTAACTCCCTGCTGGTGAAGACGGCCTTCTTTGGTCAGGATGCCAACTGGGGCAGGATCATCGCTGCCGTCGGTTATTCCGGGGCAGAGATGGAGCAAGACCGGGTGGAGATACGCTTTGACGACGTGGTGATGGCGGTGAACGGTGTCTTCGCCGGCGGCGACGCGGAAGCGGCCGGCACTGAGGTCTTGAAACAAAAGGAATTTAAGGTTACAATCGACCTCCGCGTCGGCTCCGGCGAGGCCGCCGTCTATACGAGCGACCTCTCCTATGACTATGTGCGGATCAACGCTGATTACCGGACCTAGCCGGGACCCTCAATGGATCCGGTTCCTGTCTCCGTCCCGACAGCCTCGCTGGCCTGTGCCAGGTGTCATCAGTCTTGTTGTAAAATCGGATTTCGGGTTGTGGTCATCCTGAATTCTTAAAAGTATCCCCGACTATTAATGATGGCATCCTGTTGGAGGCATAATGACTTTCGCGAGGCTTTTCTGTACGGCGGCAGCTGCCCTCTTTTTCTGTCTTGCCGGTCTGACCGAATCCGAGGCGGGTGCGCTGAAGATCACGGAGATGGCGGTTACCACCAAGATAGTCAAGGGGAACCCGATCGACGCGGTTCGGCGCATCTCGTCGACCTCGGTGAAGGCGCTCTACTGTTTCACCAGGGTCTCGGCTCCCGTTGACACCGATACCACCATCAAACACATCTGGTACCTGAACGGCGAGGTGGTGGGAGAGTTCGAAAAACCGGTCAAGGGGGCGCACTGGCGCACCTACAGCAAGAAGCCGGTGGAAAAGGGTGTTTCCGGAGAATGGCGCTGCGAGGCCAGGGACAGCGACGGAAACCTTCTGAAGTCGGTCACCTTCCGGATGAATTAGCGCACCTCTTAGAGTATCGATCTATGCAAAGCACTCGTCATGGCTCGCCATGACCGTTTTTAAAGCATTCCTCTGTGCAGTGTTACTGGCCCTGGCCTCCCCCTCCTTCGGGGCCGATCCGGCAAGCATCGACGCGCTGGTCAACGAGGCCATCAGCCGAAACCTGATTGCAGGCGGCGTGGTACTGATCGGCAACCGCGACCAGGTGCTCTTCGAGCGGGCCTACGGACGCGTCTCCTCGACTCCCGAGGCGCGGGTGATGACAGTCGACACCATTTTCGATATCGCCTCCCTGACCAAGGTGATCGCCACCACTCCGGCGATCCTGAAGCTCGCCGAAGAGAGGAGGCTCTCCCTGCTCGATCCGGTGCTGAAATGGTTCCCGGAATTCGCCGGCCGCGGCAAGGACTCCATCTTAATCCTCAACCTGCTTACTCACACCTCCGGCCTGGACGACATCCCGCTCTCCAACGAGAATGCACTGAAAACCGCCATTGCCGGTGCCGCAGCCCAAGGTCTGAAGGGGGAGGTCGGCAGCCGCTTCAGGTATGCCGATCTGAATTTCATCATGCTCGCGGAACTGGTGCGCAGGGCGACCGGCGCCGGCCTCGATCATTATGCTCAGGCCTCCTTCTATGGCCCGCTCGCCATGAGCGACACCTCCTTCAACCCGGACAAGCTGCGCTGCTCCGCGACACTTTGCGACAGCGGGAGTCTGACGGGCGAGGTACAGGATCGGCTCTCCCGCCAGTTGGGCGGGGTCGCCGGTCATGCCGGGCTGTTCTCAACCGCTGCCAATCTTGCCAGATTCAGCCAGATGATGCTCTCCGGCGGGGCACTGGACGGCGAAAGGGTGCTCGCGCAGCGAACGGTCGACCAGATGACCGCCCCCTATTTCTCGCGGGGCGGCGACGTGGTGCGCGGGCTCGGCTGGGACATCGCCTCCCCGTACTCTTCACCGCGCGGAGGCTTCTCCAGGTTTTCCTTTGGCCATACCGGCTATTCCGGCTCCTCGGTCTGGATCGATCCGTTTTCCGAGACTTTCGTGATACTGCTGACGGCGCGTCTGGACTACAAGAGGGTGCGCGAATTCAGCAAGCTGCGGGGTGAGCTTTCCACCCTGGCGTCCTTGCTGTTCGCGGTTCCGCCGGAACTGCGGGATCTGACAATTTTCAACGATGAGTGATTGGCAAGAAAGGGTAAAAACTTGACTCCTTACGCCCTTTATGCTAGTCATTTTTAACCCGATCCCGGCCGGATCGCCCGCAATTCTCAGCTGCTGTGTCGGCTGAAAAAATACGAATTGTCTTTTCAGTTTCTTCCTGCAAAGATCAAATTTCATGGAAAAGCCAGCTTCGCTCTTTCAGTTCCGGAGTGACAAACTGGCATTTTGAGCGCAGCATAAACGCCTGACCAAGTAACTTCCAAGTAGAGGAGGGATCGATGGGCAACAGACTGCTCCTCGCCGATGACAGCATCACCATCCAGAAGGTCGTGGCGATCATCTTTGCCAACGAGGAGTTCGAGCTTACCGTGGTCGATAACGGTGTTGCGGCCCTGGAGAAGGCGCGGGAGATCCGGCCCGACGTGATGCTGGTGGACGCCTTGATGCCCGGCAAGACCGGCTACGAGGTGTGCGCGGAGATCCGGCGCGATCCGAAGCTCAGTTCGGTACCCATTTTGCTCCTGATCGGCGCATTCGAACCTCCCGACGAGGAGAAGGCGCGCGAATGCGGTGCGGACGCCTCCATTTCCAAGCCGTTCGAGTCGCAGCAACTTATCGACCGGGTTAAGGAACTGCTGGAGCTTGGCAAAACGAGAAGCATCGCCCCCGCCGCAACCCAGTCACCGATCGAATCCACAGCCGAAGAACTTTGGGGGGATCTCTCCTCCTTCGATACCATGTCGCCGGCTGCTGCACCTGCCGGTTTGGCGGCACCGGCCTCGCCCGCTCCCATAGCACCTGCACCGGTGCCACCTGCAGCACCTGCTCCGATTTTTTCGGCTCCCAAGGAGCAGGTAACCGCTGCGCCGGCAGCCTACCACGAGGAGATAGTCGAGGCGAGCTACGAGGACGACCTCTGGGGCGCCTTCGATCTGGAAGAGGCGCCGCTCGTGGCGGCACCACCCCGGTTTTCCGGCGAGGCTGACGCGGGCTCCGAGTTTGAGGCCGAAGAGTTCTTCAGCTTCGAGGATGAATCCGAAGCGATCGAAGAGACAGGCCCGGCAATTGACCTGCCTTATGCGGTTGATGAGCCGCTTGTTGAGCCGTTCACCGAGGAAATGGTCAGTTTCGCCGGTGAGCCGGCAGCCGAGCCGGAACCGTCCCAATTCTACGAGCCGAGCTCACCTGCGTCTGTTTCTCCCCTGGAGCCGCAGAGCGTGCCGCCCGCCCAGGCTACCACTGCCGAAGCCGGGTCCAAAGCAGAGCCCGTCACTTTCGCTCTCAGCGAGGCGGATCTCACTGCCGCGATCGCCAGGATATCCAAGGAAGTCATCGAGCGGATCGTCTGGGAGGTGGTACCTGATCTGGCGGAGGTGCTGATCAAGGAAGAGATCCGGAAGCTGAAGGCGGGGATACGGGGGTAGGCAGCCGGAGTTTTTTTGCTTTTCCCTCCGGGTTGACAGGTACCCGCAGGTGTGCAGGCCTGGTTGTCAGTAATGTTTATAAAGAGGGGATTTCACGATCCCCTTTTTCAATGGTGATTCCTTCTGGATGCGGATCCCAGGCTTTCGCTGAAAGCACCTTTTACAAGAGGGATCTTAGCGAGCAGGCTGAGAACTCTCCGGAATACTACATATGCCAAGAGCAAATTTTATACGAGGTAGATCAGCATGGCACAAAAAGAGCTGGAAAAGGTTTATGAGCCGAAGAGCGTAGAACAGAAATGGTACGAGGTGTGGGAGCAAAGAGGTTATTTCCACGCCACGCTTCCTTCCGACAAGCCGTCCTACAGCATCGTCATTCCGCCCCCGAACATCACCGGCGTTCTGCACATGGGACACGCCCTGAACAATACCCTGCAGGACATCCTTTGCCGCTGGAAACGGATGAGCGGCTACAACGTGCTCTGGATGCCGGGCACAGATCACGCGGGTATCGCCACACAGAACGTGGTTGAGCGCCAGTTGGCAAGTGAGGGGAAGGACCGCTTCGAACTGGGACGAGAGGCGTTCATCGAGCGGGTCTGGCAGTGGAAGGCAGAGTCCGGCGGCCAGATCATCGGTCAGCTGAAGAGACTCGGCGCCTCCTGCGACTGGGAGCGCGAGCGCTTCACTATGGATGAGGGGCTCTCGACGGCGGTGCGCGAGGTGTTCGTACGCCTCTACGACGAGGGGCTGATCTACCGCGACAACCGCCTGATCAACTGGTGCCCGCGCTGTCACACGGCGCTCTCCGATATCGAGGTGGAGCATGAGGACAAGGCGGGGAGCCTCTGGCACCTGCGCTACCCGGTGGTCGGAAGCGACCAGTTCCTGGTGGTCGCGACCACCAGGCCGGAGACCATGCTCGGCGACACTGCGGTCGCCGTCAATCCGGCTGACGAGCGCTACAGCCACCTGATCGGCCAGAAGGTGCTGCTGCCGCTGGTCAACCGCGAGATCCCGATCATCGCCGACGACTACGTCGATGTCGAGTTCGGCACCGGCGTGGTGAAGATCACCCCGGCCCACGACTTCAACGACTTCGAGATGGGGCTTCGCCACAACCTGGACAGGATAAACATCTTCGACGAGTCGGGCGTGGTGAACGCAGCCGGCAAGCAGTACGAGGGGATGGAGAGGTTCGCGGCCAGAAAACAGGTGGTGGCCGACCTGGAAGCGGCCGGGCTCTTGGAGCGGATCCAGGATCACGCCCTCTCCGTCGGCGGCTGCTACCGCTGCAAGACCGTGGTGGAGCCGTACATGTCGCTGCAGTGGTACGTCAAGGTGGCACCGCTGGCAGAAAAGGCGCTGGCCGCCGTGAAGGACGGCCGCACCCGCATCGTGCCCCAGCAGTGGGAGAATACCTACTACGACTGGATGGAAAATATCAGGGACTGGTGCATATCGCGCCAGATCTGGTGGGGACACCGGATTCCCGCCTGGTTCTGCGACCACTGCGGCGCCATCACGGTCGCCAAGGAGGACCCGAGCTGCTGCGAGAAGTGCGGCTCGGACGAGATCCGCCAGGAGACCGACGTGCTCGACACCTGGTTCTCCTCGGCACTCTGGCCCTTTTCGACGCTCGGCTGGCCGGAAAAGACTCCGGAGCTGGCCTCCTTCTACCCGACCTCATGCCTTGTGACCGGGTTCGACATCCTCTTCTTCTGGGTGGCGCGCATGATGATGATGGGGCTGCATTTCAGAGAGGAGGTTCCCTTTACCGACGTCTACATCCATGCCCTGGTACGCGATTCACAGGGGCAGAAGATGAGCAAGTCCAAGGGGAACGTGATCGATCCGCTGACCGTGATCGATGCCTACGGCACGGACGCCTTCCGCTTCACGCTGGCGGCGTTCGCAGCCCAGGGCCGGGACGTGAAGCTCGCAGAGGAGCGCATTGCCGGTTACCGCAACTTCGCGAACAAGATCTGGAACGCCTCGCGTTTCGCCATGATGAACCTGGAGGGGTTCGACCCGGCACTGGTCGATCCCGCCCGCCTGCAGCTCTCCAACGCCGACCGCTGGATCCTCTTCCGGCTGAACGAGGCTGCCGCCTCGGTGGACAGCGCGCTCACCTCATTTCGCTTCAACGAGGCGGCCAACGATCTGTACCGCTTCACCTGGAGCGAATTCTGCGACTGGTACATCGAACTTGTCAAGGACGACCTTTACAAGGGAGACAGCGAGCGCCAGGCCACCGCCAAGTACGTGCTCTGGCTGGTACTGGAGAACCTTTTGCGGCTGCTGCACCCCTTCATGCCGTTTATCACCGAAGAGATCTGGCAGGCGCTTCCTAAAAGCGGGGAGGGCGAGTCGATCATGCTCGCCGTATACCCGACCCCTTGCAGCGAGTGGGCGGAATTCGGCGCGGCAGCCACCGAGATGGAACTGGTGATGGACGTCATCAAGGGTATCCGGAACATCAGGGGCGAGATGGAGGTGGCGCCGAGCCGCCAGATAGCTGCCATCCTCGACTGCAAATCGACCGAGAGTCTCACCCTCTTAAAGAGGAACGAGGTCTACGTCATGAGTCTGGCCCGCCTCTCCGATCTGGCCATCGGGCGGGGAATCGAGCGGCCGGCGGAGGCCTCCCTGCAGGTGGCGGGCGACGTCGAGATCATCATCCCGCTGCGCGGCCTGGTGAATGTCGAGGAGGAGGAGAAGCGGCTCGACAAGGAGATCGCCAAGATTGAGAAGGACATCGAATTCCTCTCCAAGAAGCTGGAGAATCCGAGCTTCGTGGAGCGTGCGCCTGCCGAGGTGGTGGTGAAGGAGCGCGAGAAGATCGCGGAATTCGCCAGCAAGAAGCAGCTTTTGCAGGAGAGTCTGCTAAAGATCCAGCGCCTGCGCTAGGCAGCTAAAGCTCCCGGGCTTTCGGCTTAGCCGGCCCGTTTCCGCTTGGCCGCGGAGCGCTTTAAGGGAAAAAGCCGCTGTTTTCGGAAGATCCGGAAGCAGCGGCTTTTACTTTTGTACGCGGGAGAGTCGATGCTTAAGCAGCATTATTTGTAGGAAGTTATTGGCAATTTCTGTATACTGCTCTACGACTTGCTCATGAGGGGGCACGGCTGCCAACCCTCGGCCGGTTGCCCGCAGACCGCTGGCAGCAGCAGCTTTTTTCAGAAATCCAAACCTTCGAGGTTCAGTGTTGAGTTCACCTGAAATCATCTTTAGCGTTTTCGCCTTTGCCTTCGGCGCGGTGGTCGGCTCTTTTTTGAACGTCTGCATCTGTCGGATGCCGAAGAGCGAGTCGGTTGTCTTCCCGGCTTCCCACTGTACCAGGTGCGATTACCTCATCCGCTGGTACGACAACATACCGATCGTAAGCTACCTTTTTCTGAGGGGGAAATGCCGCTCCTGCGGCGAGCCGATCTCGCTGCAGTACCCGCTGGTGGAACTGCTAAACGGCGCGCTGTCCCTGGCCCTGTTCTTAAGGTTTGGACCCGGCTTCGTTTTTGCCGTACTCTTCGTTTTTTGCAGCGCCCTGGTGGTCGTCACCTTCATCGACCTGGAGCACCAGATCATTCCGGACCTGATCACGCTCCCCGGCATCGCGATCGGGTTCCTGGTCTCTTTTTTCATCCCCCAGTTGGGGTGGCTGAACTCGCTGATCGGCATCCTTGCCGGTGGAGGGAGTCTGCTGCTGATAGCCTACGGTTACCAGCTGCTTACCAAGAAGGACGGCATGGGGGGGGGAGACATCAAGCTGCTTGCCATGATGGGGGCGTTTTTCGGCTGGAAAGCGATCGTCTTCATCATTTTTGCCGCCTCTCTGGTAGGCTCCGTGATAGGGATCAGCGTCATGCTGGCCCAGAAAAAGGATTCCACCCTGGCCATCCCTTTCGGCCCCTTTCTGGCCAGTGCCGCGGTCCTCTACATCTTCTACGGCAACAAGATCATCTTCTGGTACCTGAACATGGGAAGATGACGCCAAATTATGAAACCGTTCCGTTTAAGCCTCACCTTCTATATTCTCTCCGCTCTCAGCTGCCTCCTGGTGCTTACCTGGATACTGCTCTCCCTTATCTCGTTCAAGACAGCCGAAAACGACCTCTTCGCCCAGAAAGGCGAAGAGGGGAGGGTGCTGCTCTCCACCATCACCGAGCTCTTGCCCCGTCCGCTTGCAGCACCCGCGGTCGGCAGCGCCGCCGGCAGATACCTCGCCCTTTTGTCCCGGGAGAAGGGGTTTGCCGGGCTGCTGGTCGTGGACGATGCCGGACGCTTTCTGCATGCGGTCCTGGACGAGGGGGGCGTGGATCCCGGGGTGCTGGCCGTGCTGAAAAGCGGCCGGTCCTCCTTTCAACTCGCCCGTGACGGCCGCTACGGGCGCTGTTATGCAGCCATAGTGTCAGACGGCAAGGTGGTCGGGGCGGCGCGACTCACCCTGTCGCTTCTGGCTGAACAGGAGAGGCTGAAGGCCTCCCGCCACCTCTTTCTCGCCTATTTCGCGCTGGATTTTCTACTGCTGCTGGTTTTTGGCTCCTATCTCCTCTCGCGCACCGTGGTGCTGCCGATAAGACGGCTTTTGGCCGCGACCCGCAGGATCGCGGCCGGAGACCTGGGGGGGACCGTGCACACCCCCGGCAGCGCCGAGGTAGCCGAGCTTTCCGATGCGTTCAACTCGATGGTGCTGGCGCTCAGGGCGAAGAGGGGAGAGGTCGAGGAGAAGGTGGCTTCGCTCAACCTGGCGAACCAGGAGATTCTCGAGGCCAGAAGCGAGGCGATCCACTCGGAAAAGTTGGCCTCGGTGGGTCTGCTGGCGGCCGGCATGGCCCATGAAATTGGCACCCCGCTTTCAGCCATCATAGGCTACAGCGGCATCCTGGCCGACGAGCTGGCCGATGACCCGGAGAAGTCCGACTATCTGCGCAGAATCACGGCAGAGTCGCACAGGATCGACCGGATCGTCAGGGGGCTGCTCGATTATGCCAGGCCCAAGGAGACCGCCAACGAGCAGGTGGAACTGCTCCCCCTCATGGAGAAGGTCGTGGAATTGCTCGCGGCCCAAGGGGTGCTGAAATTCCTGAAGGTCACCGTCGAGGCGGAGCAGGGTCTCCCTCCCCTCTATGTTGACCCTCACCAGTTGGAGCAGCTTCTTGTCAACCTGATCATGAACGCCAGGGACGCCATGCCCGGCGGCGGGGAGCTGAAGCTGAAAGGGAGACGCGAGGGAGACGAGGTCCTAGTCGAGGTGATCGACAACGGCGAGGGGATGCCGCCCGAGCATTTGCCGCTGGTATTCGACCCGTTCTTCACCACCAAGGAGCCGGGGAAGGGGACCGGTCTGGGGTTGGCCATTGCCGCGAGGATCGCCGACTCCTGCGGCGGGAGGATCACGGTGGAGAGCGAGGTCGGCAAAGGGAGCAGGTTCGTGGTCAGGATGCCGCAGGCTTGAAGAGACCTGGATAACTGCGGACCTTTGGCCACGGAGAAAATCTGAGGAAATCTGAGAAGCCGGGCGGCCTTCAGGCTTTTTTGAAACACGGAGCAACGGAGCAACGGAGAAAAAGAGGCTTCTCCGGGAATCTGGAGTCTCCTAAAGTGTATCGAAAGAGCCGGTCATCTCCCGGGAATCTTGCGAGAGTTGGCAAGTCCTTTAGGTTTCCTCCGTTGCTCCGTTGCTCCGTGTTTTAGATGATTTTTCAGACTTGCAGGTAAAGCTTCACCCGCCCAAGAGTGGACTAAGGGGATTGACCGGTGCCTGAGAAAAAGAGAATACTCGTCGTGGATGACGAGGAGAACCTGCGCCACATGCTCCAGGTCATGCTGAAGAGGCAGGGATATCTGGTGGAGACGGCCGCTGACGGCGCCGATGCCCTGGAGAAATCCCGGCTCGGCAACTATGCCTTCATCCTTTGCGACATCAGGATGCCGGTCATGGACGGCAGGACCTTTCTCGCCAGATGCGCCGAGGACGGGATCGGCGGGACGGTCATCATGATGTCGGCATACGGCTCGGTGAACGATGCCATCGACTGCATGAAACTGGGCGCCTACGACTACATTTCCAAGCCTTTTAACAATGAGGAGATCTCGCTGGTTCTCAAGAAGGCCGAGGAGCGCGAACGGCTGAAGGATGAGAACAGGAAGCTTCGCGAGGAGGTGGGGCGCGGCTGTTCCTTCGGAAGCATCATCAGCAGAAGCGACAAGATGGCCCACATCTTCCATCTGGTACGAAAGCTGTCCGACCACAAGACTACCGTGCTCATCCTGGGCGAGTCCGGCACCGGCAAGGAGCTGATTGCGAAGGCGCTGCACTACAACGGGGCGCGCAAGGACGCCCCTTTTGTCGCCGTCAACTGCGGCGCCATTCCCGCCTCGCTCCTGGAGAGCGAGCTGTTCGGCCACGTGAAAGGGGCCTTCACCGATGCGAGCCACGACAAGGCCGGGCTCTTCGAGGAGGCGGACGGAGGGACCCTCTTCCTGGACGAGATTGCCGAGATGCCGCTCCCACTGCAGGTGAAACTCCTGCGGGTGTTGCAGGAAGAGGAGATTCGCCGGGTTGGCGCAGGTGTTTCCAGGCGGGTGAACGTGAGGGTCATTTCCGCCACCTCCAAGGACCTGGGGGAGGAGACGGCTTCCGGCAGGTTCAGGGAAGACCTTTACTTCAGGCTGAATGTCTTCGCCCTCGCGCTCCCCTCTCTGCACGAGCGTTTGGAGGACGTGCCCCTGCTGGTTGATCATTTCCTCCTGAAACACGGTGAGCGCATGGGAGTGGCCGGGGTGCGTCCGACCCCTGAGGCGATGAAGGCCCTGGTCCGCTACCACTGGCCCGGCAACGTGCGCGAGCTGGAAAACTGCATCGAGAGGGGACTGGTACTCTGCGACGCCGGCATTATGGACCTTTCCTGCCTGCCGGAGACGGTCTGCCGGGCTGTGGGGCAGGGTAGAAGGGCAACGGACCGGCAGGATTGCCTTTCCATCAAGAAAGGGGCTGAGGTGATGGAGCGCGCCCTCATCACCCGTGCACTGGAAAAGACAGGCGGCAACAGGACGCACGCAGCCAAGCTTCTGGAACTGAGCCACCGGGCGCTGCTCTACAAGCTGAAGGAATACCATTTGGGTTAGCTGGGCGCCCTTTGCGCCCGCTACTTAGCATTTTTTTCAGGCAGCTAGCAGACAAATCGAGGTGAAAATATGTCATATCCAAAGCACATCACATTGTCAGCACTTTTAGCCCTAATCCTTGCCGCTTCCGCCTTTGCCATGTCCGGCGACGGGTGCGGTGGCGATTGCACCACCTGTCATGCGATTTCCGTGGAGGAAGCAACCGGCATCCTGAAGGGGGTCGGCACGGTGAAGGCCATAAAGCCTGCGCCTGTGCGCGGCCTCTACGAAATCACCCTCGATCAGGGGGGGGAAGTCGGAGTAGCCTACATGGACTACGGAAAAAAGCATCTGATAGCGGGGCCGGTTTTCGAAATCGCCTCCCGCCAGGCGGTCGGGGCGCCGGCCGCCGCCAAGCGCCTTGAACGGCTTGACCCTGCGACCTTGAAGACCGGGGACTCGCTGATACTTGGCAACCCGAAGGGTAAAAAAAGGCTTTTCGTCTTCACCGACCCGGAGTGCCCCTTCTGCGCCAGACTGCACGTCGAGTTGAAGAAACTGGTAGCCCTGGAGCCGGATCTGGCGGTCTTCATCAAGCTTTATCCGCTCAAGATGCATCCCAAGGCATACGATAAGGCGCGGGTGATCCTGGGTGCCAACTCGCTTCATCTTCTGGAAAAATCGTTTGCCGGAGAGGCGCTGCCGGCGCCGGGGGCAAATGACCCCAAAAAGCCGGTCGACGATACCTTGCGTTTTGCCAAGTCGGTCGGCATCGACTCGACCCCGACCCTGGTGCTGCCCGATGGCCGCATCCTGCCGGGTTTCAAGAATGCGGCCGCCATGCAAAAAATGCTCTAGATCAGCTCGAAGTCGCGGCCATCTATTCCAGGACAGACCCCCGCCTCCTTCGGGAGGCGGGGGTGTGCCGGATCCAACGGCCGCTCCTTCTGCTCCCCTGACTGCTGCCTTTGCAGGGTAGTGCCCTTCATCCCCACCCCTCCCCCCCCGCAGAATGACCAAATCCCATGAGCTGTGAAATCTTCCGCCACCTTTCCATTTCTCCGGACAATGCTAAGCTTGGAAAACCTTAATTCCGGAACTCGACCGAACGTAGAACGTAGAACGTAGAACGGCTTAATACCTACAGGGGTGCCTGATGACGCGAGCGCGCGGCTTTACGCTGGTCGAGACGGTCATAGTTATCTCCATTATCTCCATCCTGTTCGCGATCGGCACGCTCAGGTTCAACGAGTACCTGATGCGTTACCGGATGGAAGCTCAGACCCGTTTGATCCATGCCGAACTGCAGAAAGCCCGGGCCAGTGCTCTGTACGAGAGAAGGGCCGTCCGGGTGAAGCTCTACGCGGACCGCTTCGAGGTCTATTCTACGGCGACGGACATAGATGCAGCTCCCATAGTCAGTCATCCGCTAAGCTACGCGATAGTCTTTAACTGCGGGGCCCGATTGGATTTCGATGCCAAAGGGATTGCCCTGAACCAGGGCTCGCTCTGTCTAAAGGCAGGCGATGGCGCGGCCAGCGTGGACAGCGTGGTGATCGCCAAAACCCGGCTGAGCATCGGCAAAAAGGACAAGGGCCATGCGTGCGTTAGTGAAAGTATCACCAAACGATAGCAGTGGTTTCACTCTGGTCGAGGTGCTGATGGCAATGCTCATCATGACGGTCGGCCTGCTGGGCCTCTTGCAGTCGGTGAGCGCAGCCTATGAGCACACCCTCCGCAACCGGCTGCGTGAGGAGGCGGTTGCCGTAGCTGAAGAGCAGATGAACAACCTGATTACCACCCTGGACTGCGCTGCCACCACAACTGTCAGGGTGATAGGCGGGGTGGATAAAAGATTCACCGTCATCAAGAAAGCCGAACCGCTTGGGGAAGATTCCGGTTCCCTGAGGCTCAAGGTGGCTGTGCACTGGGGCTTCAAGAATCTGACTTCCGCACACGAGCTTTACCGGTTTAAAAAGGCCGAATAGCCGCTCGATCACAGCAGACGGGGTGAAGGTGCAATCCATGACAAGGTGTGACGAAGGGTATACGCTGGTGGAACTGCTGGTGGTAATCTTGATCTTCTCGATCGTGATGGCGCTCATTTCCGTCTCCTTCAACAGGATAGTCGCCAGCTCCGGGCAGTTGGTGAAATCGGCACAAACGGACGTCGGCGGGCTGATCGGGCTGGAGCTCTTACGTCGCGATCTCGAGGTTGCCGGGTTCGGCCTGCCCTGGTCCCTGCCGGTTGGCTTCACCTACCATGAGGCAAGCGCAAAGGTCATGGTTTCCGGTTGCAAAAACGGCTGTCCCGGCGCGGAACGTTCATTGTTCAATGACGCCGGCCCGGTCCAGGTCAACCCCCCGAGGGCATATGTACTGGGTGACAACGTAGGCTACAACGGTTCGGATTATCTGGTGCTGAAGGGGACGGCCCTCGGCATGAGCCAGGCGTCCAGGCGCTGGAGCTACCTGACCTACAGTTCGGCAGGCGAACTGATCAAGCCTTGCAAGTCTGAGCTCGAGTTGGCGCCTGGACAGGACGATAAGGTGATTGTGATAAAGAGCGGCCTTCGCTCAAGTGAAGCTGCCCGGGAACTAGTGACGGAAAGCAGCAGCGGGTTTTCTCTTCTTTTCAATCAGCCGCTACCCGGTGAGTACAAGCCGCAAAACAAACACGACATATATCTCGTCTACGGTGTCGCTTCTATCACTGATGGCGAAGACACCGAAGACTACTCCAAGCTTTCCTTTCCCTTCAACAGAGCCGATTACTACTTAAGCCGTGAGACGAACAGATCGTCGAGATGTGCGCCGTATACCGGCGTTCTTTACAAGACGGTAATAAATCATCAGGACAAAGTTCCCTCCTATTATCCGGTTCTGGACTGCGTCGCCGACCTGCAGGTGGTGACGCGCATGCAATCCGACCAGCAGTCAGCGGTTGAGCTTCCCTTAACTCTCGCCAGGGCGGACATGACGGCGGCTCTGGTGCGTGAGCAGCTAAAGGAGATCCGGGTCTATATCCTGGCTCAGCAGGGAAAGAAGGACCCCGGCTATCGGTATCCAGTTACCGATCCCAAGGCGGCGATCAGCGTTGGCGGTGGCACCCCGGGCAAATCAGCCGGCTGGTCGGGCGGCAGGGTCTGGACTCAAGCGGAATTGGATCAACTCGGCGCCGACTGGCGTAACTACCGCTGGAAGGTTTATTCGCTGGTGGTGCAGCCTAAAAACCTGTAACAGGGGAGGGGGGTATATGGATCCGCTTCGCGGCCAAGGCGGCGCGGCGCTGGTGACGGCGCTGATGCTGACCATGCTGGCGCTGGTCATCGCCATGGCGCTGCTTTACTCCGTCACCATGGGAACCAGGGTCTCGGCTAGCCACAAACGCTATCGGAGCGCCCTGGCCGCGGCTCAGGGCGGGGTCGAACTGTTTGGGGGAGAGCTCCTCCCGCTGCTCTTTGAACCGATGATGACCCGGCAGAAATTGAAAAGCGCCTTTCCTCTCATCGACCTGCAACTGCCGCAGTACGAATGCCTGCAGGAAAAATTGACAATGCCGACGGCCAGCTGGAGCCGATGCAGCGAGACGCAGCTCTCAGCCGACCCGGGCGATTCCCCCGACGCCACCTTCAGGTTGGGCAGCGACGGACCACTGGAGCAGGGCTTCCTCGTCTCGACGAAGATCGTCGACACGGTCCCTGGTAACTCCGACAAGAACAGCGCCATCGACTATCTGGACAACGGCGCCTCGGTAGCCGGCAAGGATGAGGCTATACGGCCGGAGCACATGGCCGGCATCTACAACATCTCGATGCAGGGGGTGAGGGAAGGGGGGAACAGCCGGGAAAAGGCGGACCTCTCGGTGTTATACGCCTACTGAAAATCATTCAGGGTGGCTGGATTGATAGTGGGGAACAGGTTTTTGCCACGCCATATGGCGGGCTGCACTCATCAGGTGCAACCCGCTTTTTGCGGCTGGGGCCGGGATGCCGGTAGCGACGGGTATAGCATCTTTGCGTAAAAACACGTAATTATCTATAATTTAAATTAATTGCTTGACTTTCCTTTCGTTTGCTGCAAATGTCGATCAAAATTCGACCTGAGCGGTGACCGATGTCCACTATGATAATGAACAGTGTTAGGAAATTGCGTGAAGAGCGCCTGATGAGCAAAGCCGAACTGGCTCGCTTGGCAGGGGTGTCGCCGATCACCATAGACCGGGTCGAGCGGGGAGAGGATTGCCGTATGGAAACCAAGCGCAAGGTGCTGCTGGCCCTGGGGTTTTCACTGTCCGAAAAGACGAAGGTATTTCAGGATTAACCGGAAATAGGACCGCGCCATGCTTTTCACCAAGAAGAAGGACATAGTGGGGGTCGACATAGGGTCGAGCGCCGTGAAGCTTGTGCAACTGCGTGAGCTTAAAGGCGGTTTCCAGCTGCTAAACGTCGGCATGCTTCCGCTACCGGCCCAGGCGATCGTCGACAACACCCTGATGGACAGCTCCTCCATCGTGGAGACAGTCAAAGCCCTCCTGGTAAGCCTGGGCATAAAGGCGAAGGACGCCGCCTGCTCCATCTCGGGAAACTCGGTCATCATCAGGAAGATCTCGCTCCCTCTGATGTCGGTCGAGGAGTTGGAGGATCAGATCCAATGGGAGGCTGAGCAGTACATCCCCTTTGACATCAATGACGTTAATGTCGATTTCCAGATCCTCTCGCCCGACGAGCAGGACCCTTCCAAGATGAACGTCTTGCTGGTTGCCAGCAAGAAGGACATCATAAATGACTACCAGGCCGTCTTCGCCGAGGCCGGCCTGAAGCTCGTGGTGGTCGATGTCGATTGCTTCGCCGTGCAGAATGCCTACGAGAACAGCTACTCCCCGGAATTCAACGAAGTGGTGGCGCTGGTAAATATCGGCGCCAGCATCATCAACCTCAATATCGTCAGGGGCGGGGTCTCTCTGTTCACGCGCGACGTGCAGATGGGGGGAAACCTCTACACTGAGGAGATCCAGAAGCAGTTCGGCCTGCACACCGAGGAGGCTGAGCTGCTGAAGCTGACAGCTGAGGGAAGCGGGGACGTGAGGCTTAAGGAAACCGTGCAGCGGCTAAACGAGACGGTTGCCGTCGAGATGCGCCGCTCGCTCGACTTCTACAACTCCACCGCCGGCGATGACCGCATCACCAAGGTCTATCTGAGCGGAGGCGCCGCGAAGACTGCCATGCTTATGGAGGTCGTGCAGCAGCGGTTGTCGCTGCCGGTTGAAATCCTGAACCCGTTCTCAAAGGTGGTGGTGAACGAAAAGGAGTTCGACCTCGGATATCTTGAGCAGATCGCCCCCTTGATGGCGGTTGCTGTAGGGCTTGCGACGAGGAGGCTCGGGGATAAATGATAAAAATAAACTTACTCCCCTTAAGGGCATCCAAGAAAAAAGAAACGATGCGGCAGCAACTTTTGGTGGCGGGGCTGTCAATCCTCGCCGTGCTTGTTGTGGGCCTCGGCCTGTACGGCCTGCTGGTCAGCAAGATCAGCACTGCCAAGACGCAGCTAGTGAACTCCGAGAACGAGATCGCCTCATTGAAGGCAAAAATCGGGGTCATAGACAACATCAAGAAGCTGCAGGCTGAGGTGAAGAAGAAACTCGATGTGCTGAACCAGCTGCGGAGCCAGAAGAGCGGCCCTGCCTCAAGGCTTGCGGCCCTCTCGGATGCTGTGCCTGAAAAGCTCTGGCTCACCAAGTACGCCGAAACCGCCGGGAGCGTCTCGGTGTCGGGCATGGCTTTCAACGAGGAGCTGATCGCCCAGTTCATGAAGAACCTGCAGGATTCGGGTGCCTTTGCCAACGTGGAACTTCAGGTTTCCGAGCAGGCTGAGATCGGCGGGGTGAAGGCCAAGCGGTTCGATATCGCCTTCCAGATCAAGGAGCAAAAGCTGTAGGAAACTGGTCTTTCGGGCCCTGCCCGATGTTTCCCGAATCAAGCCGCAAAATACCACCTTGCTGAAGCAGAGGCATTTCATGGATCCACAGATCGAAAAGATACTGAAGCTGCCGAATAAGCAGAAGGTTACCCTGCTCGCCCTGGTGCTGATACTGGAGGGAGCGGCCCTTTTCTACGGCCTGTACCAGCCGCGCTTGAAGGAATACAAGCAGGTGCAGGTAACGCTTGAAGAACTGGAAAGGCAGATCCAGGAAAACAGGCGCATTGCCAACAACCTCCCCCGTTTCAAGGCGGAATACGAACAGCTGAAAGCTGATCTGGACAACGCCCTGACCGAGCTGCCGAACCAAAAAGAGATCCCTTCGCTTTTGACCAGCATATCGAGCCTCGGCAAAGGCGCCGGCCTCGACTTCCTGCTCTTCCGGCCGAAGCCTGAGGTGCCGAAGGACTTCTATGCAGAGGTGCCGGTCGACATCGCAGTTTCCGGAACCTTTTACAACGTCGCCGATTTCTTCACGGCGGTGGGGAAACTCCCCCGCATAGTGAACATAAACAACGTCAACTTTTCCGACATTAAGACCACCGGCGCAGGCACGACCCTTAAGGTGAATTGCCTCGCCACCACCTTCCGTTTCCTCGACCAAAAAGAGATCAAGGATGAAAAGAAACCGTAGCTCACAATATGCCGTGTGCCTGCTGCTGGCGACCATGCTTTTTGCCTGTTCGAAGAAGGAGGAGCCGCCCCCGGCTCCGGCGCCTGTTCAGGTAGCACCGGCTGCGCCTGTCGTACAGCCTGCTCCTCCCGTCCAAAAGCAGCTGTCATCGGCCGCCCCGGGCCGGCCAGGATTCGATTTCAGCAGACGCAGGGACCCGTTCAGGTCAGCCGCTCCGGTCGCGCCGTCTCCGGTCAGGCCTGACGGCCAGAGCGCCGCACCTTTGCAAATCAGGCCCTCGAAGGATCAGCTGCCGATCCAGAGCTTTGAAGTGAACAAGTTCAAGGTTGCCGGGATCATCGCGGGTCTCCAGGAGAACAGGGCACTGCTCGTGGACCCTGACGGCAAGGGGTACGTGGTGCAGAAGGGGATGCGGATCGGCAGTAATAACGGCCGCATCACCAGGATAACCGCCTCCTCGGTCGAGGTAGAGGAAAGTTTCCGGGCTGACGGGAAAGGTAGCAAGAAAAGAAAGATCGTGCTTACGCTGGCCAAGAAAAGGTAAGGAGCGTTTCAGATGAGAATGTATCCGAGCAGAATCGTTTGTCATGCAGTGGCACTCATCTCTTTGTTGGCTGTATCTGCAGGCTGCGTCAAGAGGATGTCCGCCACAAACGAGCCTGGCAAGGCAGAGGCTACCGCCTTTGCAACACTTCGCTCCTTGGCCGTGTCTGCCGATGCTTCCCGCATTGAGCTTACCAGCGACAAACCCTTCACCTACACCTCCTACAAGGCAGGAGCCCCCGCCAAGATCGTGGTGGACCTCTCCATGACCGAGCCGGGCTCGGTTGCCAGCGACATCGAGGTGAACCGGGGGAATCTGCGCCGCATCGGGCTCTTGCGTCAGCCGGTGGGCGGCGGTGTGCTGACCCGCGTGGAGATCTCCCTGGCAAGGGATGCCGACTTTACCGTGGCAACCGATCCCTCCGACAAGAAGAAGCTGCTGGTCACCTTGATGCCCGCCGAAACTGAAGCCAGCGCTTTGCCGCCCGAGGTTAAAGAGGTGCTGCCTGTCGAGGCGAAGATAATAGAACAGACAGTCTCCCCGGAGGCCTCGCCCAAGCCTGCCGAGTCGGTAAGCGTGGTGATGCTTGGCGAAGAAGTGACTGCCGGGCAGGGCGCAAAAGCGGAAAGCGGCGAGTTGCAGCGTCGGCTGAACGCAATCGTCACAGTCAAGGACGGCGTGGAACTCTCCATAGCAGGAAGCGTCCAGACCTTCAACTCGTTTAAACTGAGCAAGCCGGACAGGATCGTACTGGATATCTTCGGGATGAAGAACGCCCTTGCCAATTCCGTGGTGCCGATCGGCGCATTCGGCGTGGCCAACGCGCGGGTCGGATCTACCCCGGACAAGGTGCGCGTCGTTTTGGATGCGTCCCAGGAGACCCTCCCCCCCTTCGAGGTGGTGAAGAGTGATCTGGGACTTAAAATCCGCTTCAAGCCGCAAACTGCTGGCCAGGCCGCTCCCGCGGCACCATTCACACCATCTCCTGCTGCGCCGGTTGTGGCGTCCGTTCCCGTCCCGGCTGCTGTGAAGGTTGAGGTTCCGTCCCCGCCGCATTCCAGGGGATCCCTGGAAACCCTGGATTTCAACGTGGTAGACGGTGTCTCGCGCATCACCATGAAGCTCAGCGGTACCTGCGAGCCGGGACACCCGGTCCAGGTGGCGCAGGGGCTTTCGCTCAGCATAAAGGACTGCCAGGTTCCCAAGGGGCTGCAGCGAGCCCTTGATACCTCGCAGTTCGGCTCGCCGGTCCTCGCAGTTACCCCCTACCAGGTGAAAGTGCAGGGAGCCTTTGTCGCCAAAGTCATGGTGAGGCTGCACGGCAATCCCCCCTTCACCATGAAACGCAAAGGCGACATCCTGGTGCTGGACGTAGCGACCCCGGTTACCTCGCCGGTGGCAAAGCTTCCGGCATCTCCTTCCGCTGCCCGTCCAGCCACTGAGACTGAGTTAGCCGATGAACTGGCCCCCGCTGCTCGATCCGAGGAAATGATGGTCCAGATACCGAGGTCGGAAGCTGGCAAGCGCGCCGCCAAAAAGGAATACAGGGGGAGGCGGGTTACCCTGGAATTTTCCGATGCGGACGTGCGCAAGATCTTTCAGCTGATCGCAGAGGTAAGTAACCTTAATTTCCTGATTGCCGATGACGTGACCGGTACCATCAGCATAAAGCTGGTGAACGTTCCCTGGGACCAGGCTCTGGACGTGATCCTGGACGCCAAGGACCTCGGCATGCAGCAAGACGGCAACATAGTGCAGATCAAGCCCAAGGCCAAGATGCAGACCCAGGCGGACGCGGAACTCGCTGCCAAAAAGGCCGCCGAGCTCAACATGGAGCTTAGCACCGCGGTTTTCGAGGTGAACTACGCGGCGGTCAGCGAGGTTGCTATCCAGTTCGCCGCCTTGAAGAGCGACCGGGGAACCATAACCAAGGACGACCGGACCAGCCGCGTGATTGTGAAGGACATCCAGACGGCGCTGGACGACATGCGGCAGCTGTTAAAGACACTAGATTCTCCGGAGAAGCAGGTGATGATCGAGGCGCGCATAGTCGAGGCCACCTCCACCTTTACCCGCGACCTCGGAGTCCAGTGGGGTCTGCATTACAAAGACGGGTCCGCTTCAGTTGCCGGCATCAACACGGTCGATACCGGTTTCGGCGGCGTGGTCTCCTCGGCCGGTCCGGGAAGCACCGGCTCCGGTGGCCTCGGCCTCGGCATGTCCTTCGGCAAGCTGACCAGCAACATCCAGCTGGACATGCGGCTGGCCGCTGCGGCCACCATCGGGCAAGTGAAGATCATCTCCACTCCCAAGGTCGTTACCCTTAACAACAAGGCGGCCAAGATCTCCCAGGGGCAGTCCATACCGTACCAGACCTTCTCCGCGGAGGGGACCAAGACCGAGTTCGTGGAGGCGGCGCTGACGCTGGAGGTGACTCCGCACATAACCTCCGACGGCGCGGTCAGCATGAAAATCAAGGCGAGTAACAACTCCCCCGGAACCGGTTCTCCGCCTCCCATCAACAAGAAGGAGGCCACCACCGAACTGGTGGTCGCCAACGGAGAGACCACCGTGATCGGCGGTATTTATGTCGACAGCGACACGGACTCCGATACCGGCATCCCGTTTCTCGCCGACATCCCGCTGCTGGGCTGGCTTTTCAAGTCCAACACCAAGCAGAAGACCAAAACTGAACTGCTTATTTTTATCACGCCTAAGGTGGTTATCTAAGCAAGGAGAGATTGTATGCGTAAAAGAAGCACCTTTAAGTTAATCATCGGTTTGTTTTGCCTACTGGCTATGGCCGGCTGTGGAGAGGGCGACAGTAAAACGAACGGCACTCTTTCCTTGGCTGTCGAATCAATCGACCTCACTGGCGGATTGTACCGAGTTGTGGCGACAGCGGTCTATGCAAATGCCGGTCTCGCGACTAATGGCGTGCCTATTAGTATCGTTATATCTGCGCATACTTTAGATGGAGCACCTATAGTTCTTGAAGATCCGTTGGATGCTGACTCGACTGGTACAGTAACAAGTTCCAGAAGTATCCGACAAATCAATGAAGTCATTTATGTGGATGTCACTGCGAGTACCGGTGGTCTCTCGCAGTCTGAAACTGTTGTTGTTCCGGCTTTATAAGGATGGCATCTATGATCGCTCGATTGAATCTAAAGAGTTTGGCCCTGTTATTTTCTACCTGCCTCGTTATGACCACCGCTGGTTGTTCCGGCGGCGGTGGCAGTTCCAATTCGTCCGGTCAGACTGTTGTTGTCGGGGCGTCCAATACGTTGCTGGCAATTGAGAAAACTTCTCTGCAACTGTCTGAGACTACCGGTGTTACGGTAACTTTTACCAAAGCTGACGGTACACCTGCTAGCGGCGTTGCAGTTAATTTCATCACCACAATGGGCACCCTTACTCCATCTGGAACCGTTGCCACTAACTCTGATGGTGTGGCAGGGATCCAGTTGACTGCCGGTTCTACCTCAGGGCAGGGACAACTCACAGCTTCCGCAATGATCGATAATAAACTGGTTACAACAACAGTGCTTTTCGATGTCAATCTTCCGACTTTAAAACTGGCAAACCTTAAATTTTCCGATAGTGCCAGTATAAGCTACGGTAGCAGCCAAGGCATCTCGGTGGAGGTTCAGGATGCCGCAGGAGCCCCCTACACAGCTCAAGCTGTGGACGTTATCTTCACCTCACCACTGTCAGCACAGGGTAAATCGACGATAAGCTCTCCAGTTACAACGATCAATGGCAAAGCCTCAGCGACTTATACCGCCACTACCGCAACAGGAACTGATACGATTACGGCCTCTATCTCGGGCTCCTCTTCCACCATTTCCTTGACGATTAATCCTCTCGACGCGGGGTCCATTTCCTTTGTGTCTGCGGCTCCCACGTCAATCGGCTTGAAAGGGATGGGCGGCTTCGGGATACAGGAGACCTCCAAAATCACTTTTAAAGTTGTTGATACGTCAGGAGCGCCAAAAGCAAATCAACCGGTCAGTTTCTTGCTCAATACCACTGTGGGCGATCTTTCATTGTCTGCAAGCAGTGGTAGTACCGGTCTTGATGGCACTGTTAGTACCATCGTTCAGGCTGGCGTTGTAGCTACCCCTGTCAGAGTCACTGCATCGACTACGGTTGGAAATAATACATTGTCAACGCAATCGGACCAACTGGTTATTTCTACAGGACTGCCTGCTCAAGATGGTTTCTCGATTTCAAGGGTCAATGAAAATCTAGAAGGTTGGGATCGTGACGGAGTCACCACGGATGTGACGGCACGCCTTTCAGATCACTTTCACAACCCAGTTCCTGACGGCACAGCAGTGTACTTTACGACTTCGGGCGGGTCAATAACGCCATCTTGTGTGACCACTGGAGGGAGTTGTAAGGTGACCTGGACCAGCCAAAACCCTCGGCCAAGGATCGCCAATGGTGCCAGCAAAGACGGCAGAGCGGTGGTGCTGGCCTACGCAGTTGGGGAAGAATTCTTTCTGGATTTAAATGGCAACGGAATAGCTGATCCGACAGATACCTTGGGAGACGATTCTGAAGCATTCAGAGACGATGACGAAAGTCGCTCTCGGCAAACTTCCGAGACATATATTGATTTTAATGTCGATGGCTCGTTTAATTTGCCTGACGGTCAATATAACGGTGTCCTACAAGGACTTGCTTTCACCAGTGCTCCGAAGACCAAACATGTCTTTTCCAACGCGGTAATAGTAATGGCAAGTAGTTCGGCACTAATTACTTCATCTAATGATCCTATTGTAGCACCTGGTGCCTTCACCATTACTGTTACGGATACTAATGGCAACACCATGCCCTCCGGCACAATCATAACTGTTGCTGCACCTTTTGGCACCGTGACGGGAGCGACCAGTCATATAGTCGCCCAAAATATCGGATCTGGAGTTACACTACCTATTTCGATTGCAGCTGGAGACTCTCCAAAATTTCAGACAGGGATTATCACTGTCACTGTCAAAAGTCCAGCAGGACTTGAAACTACTAGATTCATAAATATATCAGGAATTTTTTAGTAAAAAAACCGTGTATTGACGGGTGGGGAAAATGCCAGAATTTTTCTGGCATTTTTTTTAGCAACACCCTGGCTTTCGTGGTTGCTCGTCGATCTTGTATGGGTTGATTCGATTTCCGCTTTACTTTCTGCTATTCGATTTTGAAGTCAAGGAGAATGCATGTTCAGGTACCTTACCGCAGGGGAATCCCACGGTCCGCAGTTGACAGCCATCGTGGAGGGTATCCCCTCGGGACTGAAAATTACCGAAGCTGAAATAAACGTTGATCTGGCGCGCAGGCAGGGTGGGCACGGCAGAGGCGGCAGGATGCAGATAGAGACCGACCGGGTGCGCATACTCTCCGGCGTTCGCTGGGGTGAGAGCATCGGTTCCCCGATCACGCTGGTTGTGGAGAACTCGGACTGGGTGAACTGGGAAGAGCGCATGTCGCCCTTGGCAGTGCACCGCGATCAGAGCATTACCGTTACCCGGGCACGCCCCGGGCACGCGGACCTTCCCGGTGCCATGAAGTACGATCAGCGCGACGTGAGAAACATCCTGGAGCGCTCCAGCGCCCGCGAAACTGCCGTCCGCGTCGCAGTCGGCGCCGTTGCCAAGGCCTATCTTAACCGATTCGGCATCGCCGTCACCGGCTGCGTCATCGAGCTGGGAGGCATCAAGGCAGAACGGCCGGACCTAGGCGTTAAGGCGTTGCAGGAGTTAATCGCAGCTTCGCCGGTCTACACTTACGACGCTGAGGCAGAGATCGAGATGATCGCCGCCATCGACCGTGCCAAGGCCGCCGGCGATACCCTGGGTGGAGTGGTTCAGGTGCGGGTGACCGGTGTTCCGGTCGGTCTGGGAAGCCATGTGCAGTGGGACAGAAGGCTGGACGCGCGTCTGGCTGCAGCCGTCATGAGCATACAGGCTTTCAAGGGGGTCGAGGTCGGCGCCGGCTTCGAGACGGCGAGAAAACCAGGTTCGCAGGTTCACGACGAGATCTTCTTTGATGCACGAAGAGTCGCCCGTGGTGAGCAGAGCGGCTTCTACCGCAAGACTAACAGCGCAGGCGGACTGGAGGGGGGGATTAGCAACGGCGAAGAGATCGTGGTTTCCGGCGCCATGAAACCGATTCCGACCCTTTACAAGCCGCTGCAGTCGGTTGATATCGTCACCAAGGAGGCGTTTGAGGCAACCGTCGAGCGCTCCGACGTCTGCGCCGTGCCTGCCGCGTCCGTAGTCGCCGAGGCCGTAGTTGCTATCGAAGTTGCTTCAGCGTTCATGGAAAAGTTCGGCGGCGATTCCGTAGCCGAAACTGCCAGAAACTACTCGTCATATATCGAGCACCTGCGCGAATTTTAGAAACCAGGCGTTACAACCAGCACACGGATTTAACGGGTAAGACGGATAAAGTCAGATAAACCTTACCCATTGGGATTCGAAACAAAGAATTTTGATTGTAATTATTCCCTTTTTGTTCGGCCTGTTGGTTTTGCTTGATCAGCAGTTATCCGTGTAATCCGTTCAATCCGTGTGCGGGTTTTGATTCTGTCTGATCCTGAGGTTTTTTTTGAAGAATATCTTTCTCACTGGTTTCATGGGGTGCGGCAAGACCAGCGTGGGCCGCGTTTTGTCCGACAGTCTCGGATGCGATTTCGTCGATCTGGACCAGGCTATCGTGATCGAGGCGAAGGCCGGCATCAAGGAAATTTTTGCCTCGCAGGGCGAGCCTGCCTTCCGACGGCTTGAGTCGCAGGCACTGGCCCGGATTGCAGCTCGTGCGGGTCTCGTCGTCTCCACTGGCGGAGGGGTGGTGATCGCGCCTGAAAACCGGGAAGTCATGCGGCAGTCCGGTAACATCGTGAACCTTACGGCGAGCGTGGAGGCTATCGCCGCTCGCCTTTGCGGCGACAGCGAGCGCCCCTTGCTGGAGGGGGACGCCTCCGGCGAGCGGATCCGCAACATGCTGGAAGCACGCGAGCAGTTCTATGCCGATGCCGATCTGCGCATCGACACCACCGCTAAAACAGTCGAGGCGGTGGCCGCTGAAATTATCGCTTCTCTGAAGGGGTGCCTGTGACTGTGGAAATCATCAAGGTAGCGCTCGGCGAGCGCAGCTATGACATTAAGCTGGGCGCCGCCGTTCTGGATACAGTCGGCTCGCTCTGCCGCGACCTCGGGCTCTCCGGAACCGCGGCTGTGGTCTCCAACACGACCGTGGCACCGCTATACTATAACCAGGTGCGCGCCTCCCTGGAGGCTGCCGGTTACCGGGTCTGCCTGGTGTCGCTTCCCGACGGCGAAGCCTTCAAGAACAGCGCTACCATGGACCTCATCTACGATGGCCTGGTGGACGCCTCGCTCGATCGGGGATCTTTCATCCTTGCCCTGGGAGGCGGAGTGGTCGGGGACATGGCGGGGTTTGCCGCAGCCTCCTATCTGCGCGGCATCCCCTTTGTCCAGTTGCCGACCACCCTGCTTTCCCAGGTCGACTCCAGCGTGGGCGGCAAGACCGGCTTCAATCATCCCCGTGGTAAAAACCTGATCGGCGCCTTTTACCAGCCCCGGGCGGTACTGATCGACGTGGCGACTCTCGATACCCTGCCGGACAGGGAATACCGAAGCGGTCTCGGTGAAATCGTCAAATACGGCGCGGTGCTGGACGCCGACTTCTTCACCTTTCTGGAAGAAAACGTCAACCTGCTCCTTGCGCGCGACAAGGCCGCCCTGATCCAGGCGGTCGGCCGCTCCTGCGCCATCAAGGCTCGCGTTGTCGAGGCGGACGAGCGGGAAGGGGGGGTGCGCGCCGTCCTCAATTACGGGCACACCCTGGGACATGCGGTAGAAACCCTGACCGGCTACAGCCGCTATCTGCACGGGGAGGCGGTGGCGATCGGCATGGTCCAGGCGGCCCGCGTCTCGCAATCGTACGGCTTTTGCAGCCAGACCGACTGCGAGAGAATCGAAGCGCTCATCGGCTCGTTCGGCCTCCCGCTGCAGCCTCCCGCCTTTCCGGCCAAGGCCTACGCGGAGGCGCTCTCCCACGACAAGAAAGTGCGCGAGAGCGGACTTCTGTTCATCTGCAACTTTGGCATCGGCGCGTACCGGATGGAGAGAGTGAAGGATCTGACGGCACTTCTGGAGATTTGTGGCATAGGAGAGTGACATGGTAGAGGATCCTGGTTCATTTTGGACGGATATCCAGCGCTACGAGGACATGCTGGTCGCGGACCCGCGCTCCCACTGTTTTGCTCCTCTCTCGGACCTGTACCGAAGGCTGGGCCTCCTGGACGACGCGATTTCCGTCGCCAGCAAGGGGTGCGAAATGCATCCCGACTACCCCGGCGGCTTCCTCGCTCTGGGAAGTGCCTGTTATGAAAAGGGTCTGGCTGCCGAGGCGAGACAGGCTCTGGAGCGGGTAGTTGCCCTCACTCCTGAAGACCACCGCGCCAGGAAACTACTGGGCCGGCTCTATGTCGATGCGGGCGAAGCAGTACTTGCCAGGCAGGTGCTGGAGCAGGTGCTGCTGCAAAATCCCGACGATCTGGAGAGTGCGCTACTGCTGCGCTCCCTCGCCTTAACAGGGGAGACGACCCGGTTGGAGGAGGAGGAGCTGCTGGAGGAGGCCGAGGTCATCGAGGATCTGACGGAGCTTTTTGATGAGCCGCAGGTCGCCGATATTTCCGAGCCATTCAGAGCAGCCGAACCCTCCGAAGTCTCTCAAGAGTCACCGGGGGCTTTAACTCAGTCCGCCACTGCCGCCGCATACGGAAAAGACGCGAGCTCTGGCGCCTGGGAAGACGCCGACAATCTCTGGGCGGTCGAGGCCCAAGAGGAGGCAAGGGAGCCGGCTTCCGCTTCCTGCGAGGCTTTCCGCGCAGTCGAAGGACCAGCGGATTCGGGAGCTTTTGAATATACCGGAGCATTTGAAGACTCAGAAGAAGCCTTCGAGGATTCGGAAGAGACATTTGAAGATTCAGCATCCCCTGCCACAATTGACGAGTCCCCCGGCAGGCAACCCGCTCGCGACCCCCTGACCACCGCCACCCTGGCCGAGCTCTACGTGTCACAGGGGTACATCGATAAAGCCCTCACCATCTATAAGGAACTGCTGTTGGCGGATCCGGCCAACCATGCCTGCCGGTTGAGGTGCGCGGAGCTATCCGAAATGCTGCACCTGCAACAAGCTGCGCAGAAGCTGGCGACGCCGGCCACCCGTCCGCAGGCCGCACCCGCACAGAAAGAGACGGCTCCTTCCCTTGAACTGGATGTGGAGGCTGAACTTGGCGGCTGGCTGGAAAACATAAGGAGAAGAAAAGATGGGCTTTAGAGCGATACTGAAGACGATAGTCGAGCAAAGCTGCGGCGGTCTGGGCTGTGTCATCATGGGCTATGACGGCATAGCCATCGACGAATATCTGGAAGAGGGGGGGGGGATCGATGTGCAGATTCTGGCCATCGAATACGCCTCCGTGCTGAAAGAGATCAAGAGAACCATCGGGGTGCTGAAGACGGGCAAACTTGAGGAAGTCTCCATTATCAGCGAGCAGTGCAGCGTGATCGTGCGCGGGATAAGCGACGAGTTTTTCGTGGCGCTCGTGCTAGGGAAGGACGGCAACTTCGGCAAGGGGCGCTACCTTTTGAAGCGCGAGGCGTCGCGGCTTAGAGAGGCGCTGCAATGAGGAGCGCTTTCCGCAGGATCCTGGTCGTACACGGCCCGAACCTGAACCTGCTCGGCACCCGCGAGCCCGGGGTTTACGGCAGTACCACCCTGCAGGGGATCAACGAATCGCTGACCTGTCTGGCGGGCGAGCTGTCAGTGGAACTGCGGATCGTGCAGTCGAACAGCGAAGGAGCCCTGGTGGATGCCATCCAGGGCGCTCTCGCCGACTGCGACGCGATCCTGATCAACCCGGCTGCCTACACCCATACGAGTGTCGCCATCCGGGACGCCGTGGCAGCGACAGCCCTTCCCACCGTGGAGGTTCACCTGTCAAATATCCACGCCCGTGAGTCTTTCCGCATGCACAGTTACCTGGCGCCGGTCGCGGTCGGTCAGATCAGCGGATTCGGGTCGGAAAGCTATCTTTTGGGGCTTCGCGCCTTGGTTAGTCGGCTGGAAAAATAGATTGTCATTGGGACGGCATTATGGTAATTAACAGAATCTCTGCGGCCAGAGGGTGTCTGGAACGGGTCGGATCCGATCTGCTACTCGTTTCAAACCTCAGTAACATCAGGTACCTGACTGGCTTTACCGGCAGCGAAGCGCTGCTTCTCCTCTCACCCGACGATGGATGGTTTCTCACCGATTCCCGTTATACCTCTCAGGCGGGCGCCGAGGTCACGGGCGCCAGGGTTGTCGAGTCCTCCAACCGGATGGAGTCGTTGGCCGGGTTACTGCGGCAGGCCGGTGCCTCTAAGGTCGCCTTCGAGGCCGCTTTCACCAGTGTAGCCGTGTACCAGGAACTCGGCAAAAAGCTCCCCGGGATCGAGTTCGTACCGGCGGACGCGGAGCTGACAGCGATCCGGACGGTGAAGGACGCGGGTGAGCTTGAAATCCTGGAACAAGTGGCGGGCATGGCATCGCAGGCGCTCCTGGATATCGTGCACGAGCTCAAGCCTGGAGCTGTCGAGAGCGAGGTCGCCTGGGCGCTGGAAGTCGCCATGAAGAAGCTGGGAGCCGAGGGGAAGTCCTTCGACTTCATCGTGGCCTCGGGCGAGAGAGGCGCGCTCCCGCACGGCAGGGCTTCGGACAAGAAGCTGGCGGCAGGGGAGCTGGTGACCATAGATTACGGAGCGTTTTACCGGGGCTACTGCTCCGACGAGACGGTGACGGTTTGTCTTGGCGAGCCGGACCTCCGGCAGCGCGAGGTGTACGAGACGGTACGGGTTGCCCAGGCGCTTGCCATAGAGGCGGTGAAGCCCGGCATGAGCCTGCGGGATCTGGACGCTAAGGCACGCGACTACATCACGGCCAGGGGATTCGGCCAGTACTTCGGGCACGGCTTGGGTCACGGCATCGGACTCGATATTCACGAGCATCCAACGGTGTCTCCCAGAAGTACCACCGCCGTTGAAGAAGGGATGGTCTTCACCATTGAGCCTGGCATCTACATACCGGGCTGGGGCGGGGTGAGGATTGAGGACAGTGTGGTGGTCGAGCGCGACGGCTGCCGTCTGATCACGCAGGTACCTAAGACGCTGATGATTGTTTGATTTCGGAGTCTCCGTTTGAAAAGGGGGATTTGCGGCAGTTGCCACCCCGGCAAATCCCCCCCGACCCCCCTTTTTCAAAGGGGGGAGAGTTAAGTGCCCCTTTTTCAAGGGGAGGGCCAATGTCTTTAACCTTTTGCAAAGGGTGGAGAGTGTCTCTAACCTTTTGCAAGGGGTGTAGAGTGTCTCTAACCTTTTGCAAGGGGGGGAAGTGTCCCTCACCTTTTGCAAAGGGGCGAATTGTGTAGGCGGGTTACGGTTGATGCGGGTTGTAGAAGGTACGGCCTTTCTTTCTTGGAGCGCCGGATTACCTTTACGTATAGGAAAACAGATTGACCTCGGGCTGCCAACGGGGCATATTTGGGCAGCTAGCTTTATATTGCAATGAAAAGGAGAAAGACGTGGATATAAAAGATCTGAAGACGCTGATAAAGATGGTAACCGAGACCGATATCACCGAGTTCGAGCTGGAAAACGCGGAGGACAAGATCGTCATAAAGAGGGGCTGCTCGGTCGCCGCCCCACAGTTCCAGATGCAACAGCCGGTTTCTTACGGGTATGCTCCGGTAGCGCCCGCAGCTCCGCTTCAGGCGGCCGTCAGCGCCCTGGCCCCGGCGGCTGTCGAGGAAGAACTGGGCGAGGTGGTTACCTCCCCGATCGTCGGCACCTTCTACCGCTCTCCCGCACCCGACGCGCCCCACTACGTCGAGGTCGGCCAGGTGGTCGAGAAAGGCGAGGTGATCTGCATCGTTGAGGCGATGAAGCTGATGAACGAAATCGAGGCCGAATATCGTTGCAAGATCGTAAGGATCTGCAAGGAGAACGCCCAGCCGGTTGAGTACGGCGACCAGCTTTTCATCGTGGAAAAACTCTAGGCATAGGCAGAAGCAGGCTATTGAAGGCAGTTCACGGCGGGTGGCGGAGCGGCTGCAGACGGTGAACCGGGTTTATGCCCCCTCGCCCTTGGCGCCATCCGTCATCACCCGCCTGACCCGGCCCCAGGAGATCATACATGTTTCATAAAGTTCTTATCGCCAACAGGGGTGAGATTGCCCTCAGGATCATCAGGACCTGCAAGGAGATGGGGATCAAGACGGTTGCCGTCTACTCCACGGCGGACAGCGAATCGCTTCATGTGAAGCTTGCCGACGAGAGCGTATGCATCGGCCCCGCTCCCAGCCTCCTCAGCTACCTGAACATCAACGCCATCATATCTGCGGCTGAATTGACCGATGCGGAGGCTATTCACCCGGGTTACGGGTTCCTGTCGGAAAATGCCGCCTTTGCTGAGATCTGCGAAAACTGCGGCATCACCTTCATCGGACCTTCCGCCGAGAGCATGCGCATCATGGGCGACAAGATCAGTGCCCGTCAGGCCGTCATCAAGGAAGGAGTGCCGATCCTCCCGGGAACCAAGGAAGGGGTGCACGACGTAGCCGAGGCAATCCGGGTTTCCAAGGAAATCGGCTTCCCGGTAATCATCAAGGCTACAGCTGGCGGCGGCGGTCGCGGCATGAAGATCGTCCACTCTCCGGCTGCTCTGCCGAACGCCTTTGCCACCGCGCGTGCCGAGGCGCAGTCCGGTTTCGGCAATCCCGAGGTGTACATCGAGCGCTACTGCGAGAGCCCGCGCCACGTGGAGATTCAGATACTTGCCGACAAGCACGGCAATGTCGTGCATCTGGGCGAGCGTGACTGCTCGATCCAGCGCCGGCACCAGAAGGTGATCGAGGAAGCGCCCTCCACCGTGACGACCCCTGAACTGCGGGCTCGCATGGGCGAGGCTGCTGTCCGGGCTGCCAAGGCGGTTAATTACTGCAGTGTCGGCACCATGGAATTCCTGGTCGACAAGAACAACAACTTCTTCTTCATGGAGATGAACACCAGGGTCCAGGTCGAGCATCCGGTAACCGAAATGGTGACCGGCGTGGACGTGGTCAAGGAGCAGATTCGCTCGGCCTATGGCCTGAAACTGCGCTATACCCAGGAGGACATCCAGATCAAGGGGCACGCCATTGAGTGCCGGATCAACGCCGAGGACTCGATCAAATTTACGCCGTCTCCAGGCAAGATCACCGATCATCACACCCCCGGTGGCCTTGGGGTGAGGGTCGACTCCTTTGTCTACACGAACTACACCGTGCTGCCGCACTACGACTCCCTGATTGCCAAGCTGATCGTGCATGCGGATACCAGGGAAGAGGCGATCAAACGTATGGCCAGGGCGCTCGACGAGTACATCGTGGAAGGGATCAAGACCACCATCCCGTTTCACAAGAGGATCATGGCCAACAAGGACTTCATCGAAGGTAACATAGACACCGGCTTCATCGAAAGGCTGGTACTGGAGTAGCTATGGACTTTCCCGAAGAACTCAAATACAGCAAGGAACATCTCTGGGTGCGTGTCGAGGGTGAGCGTGCGGTAATCGGCATCACCGATTACGCGCAGGCAGAACTGGGCAATATTACCGCCATCGAACTACCTGAGCCGGGTGACGACCTGGAACAGGACGACTCCTTCGGATCCATCGAGGCTAGAAAAACGGTGGCGGAGCTTTACGCGCCGCTTAGCGGAACCGTGGTGGAAGTGAATTCGGAACTGGGCAACACCCCCGAGTTCGTAAACGACGATCCTTACGACGGCGGCTGGCTGGTGGTCATCGAAATGGCCGATGCAGAAGAGATGAATCTGCTCATGTCGGCAGAGTTTTACGAAGACTATGTCACCTTAGCCGGGTCAGATTAGCTTTCTTTACCACCATCTGAAGGGAAAGGGCGAGATAACTTCTCGCCTTTTTCTTTCAGGCAGCCCTTTTTGAGCACCGGTGCCCCACCTCACTTGCCGAACGCGGGAGATCTCTCCAGTAGATGCCGGGATGCCTAAACAGCTTTAAATAGGCCTGTTCCTGGCCTGGGCCCAAACCATTACGGGGTTCTTAGTGACGCTTAGCATCGGCCACATCCAGTACGCAAACTGCACTCCCATCTTTTCCGCCTTGTCGTCGCATTTCGACTGCAGCGGTTATCGATTTGTGGACGGTGTACCGGCAAGGCTGAACGCCATGCTCAGATCCGGCGCACTTGACCTGAGCCCTTCCTCCTCCATCGAGTATGCCCTGGCACACGAGCAGTACTGCCTGCTCCCCGAACTCTCCATCAGCGCCATCGGAGCGGTGAAAAGCGTTTTTCTCTTCTCGCGGGTTCCGATCGAGGAGCTGGACCGCTGTCCGATCGGACTCAGCGCCGAGTCTGACACCTCGGTCAACCTGCTGAAGGTGCTGCTGGCCAGGAAATACGGATTCAGCAACAGCTTCGAGCGTACCTCCTTGCCTGTCGGCCAGGCACTCTCGAGCTATCCTGCGCTGCTGCTGATCGGGGATGCCGCTCTCAAGGCGGCGGCAGCCGGAGAGTACCTCGGCTACGACTTGGGCGAGCTCTGGCACTCCTTTACCGGGCTTCCCTTCGTCTTCGCGCTCTGGATCGTCAGGCGCGATGCAGCACGGGCCAAGCCGGCCGAGCTCTCGGCGCTTTGCCGGCAGCTTATTGCCGCCAAAAAGCTCGCCTATGCCAGCTATCCCGAGATCGCCGCCAGCTGTCCGGAGCGGGAATGGCTTGCTGCCAGCGATCTGGTCGATTACTGGCGCACCATCTCCTACGAACTTACCCCGGCCCACCTGGACGGGGCGCGCTGTTTTTTCCGGCACGCCTTCGAGCTGGGACTGATTCCGAGCCTGCCCGTGCTGCGCTTTTTTGACGAGACCGCCTGAGAGAGCACGATGTACAGAGACGAAGAGCAATATCCAGGCGGGGCTGAAGCTCTGGCCCTTAATTTAGAGCCGCCAAAAGACGGCCCGGACGGCACTGCGCCGCCCGCCCAGGTCGCACTTCTAGTCAGGGCCAGATGGGTGGTCCTCTGCATACTCTGCGTCTACGCCCTCTACGCCGGCACCTTCTATTCCTTCAGCCGCTTCGGCTTCTTTCTCTCGCAAAGTCAGACGGTATCCCTGCTCCTGAGTCTTGCCGCGGTGGTATTTTACAACCTCTCCTACCAGAGTACGGCAGGCCAGATTTCCCGCTTCAGGTACGCGGACCACCTGCAGGTGCTCCTCGACACCTTACTGGTGACGGTACTCATTCATTTTAGCGGCGGCGCCGCCAGCTGGGTCTGGACCCTTTACCTGATGGTCACCATTGAGGCGGTCTACCTCCTGAAGCGCCGCCACGAGGTGGTGCTCGCCTGGTGCCTTGTAGGGCTTATGTACGGGGCATTGCTTGCCTGCGAGTACGGCGGGATCATCGGCAATATCCGCATGCCGTTTGTTGACCCAGCTGTCTCCAGCGACAGCAGTTATCTGTTGCTGATCTGGTTCTGGGTGGTCATCCTGAACGCTGCAGTATCGTCCATCGGCTTTCACCTGATGTCCGTATCGCGGGGCGAAACCATCCGTCTCAAGGAGAGCGAGCAGCGGCTCTTTGCCTTTTTGGAGTGCGCCAACGATCTGATCCACATGAACTCCCCCGACGGCCGCTTTATCTACGCGAACCGCGCCTGGCTCAGGGTTCTCGGCTACCAGAAGACTGAGCTTCCCGGCCTGCTGCTCTCCGACGTAGTACACCCGGACAGCCTTCCGGCTTTCAACGAAGGGTTCCGGCGGGTGCTCAAGGCGGGGGAGAGCAGCTCCATCGATGCCCTCTATCTTTCCCGGCAGGGCTTCCCCGTCAACATGGAGGGGAACCTCTCCTGCAGTTTCCAGGGTAAGCAGCCGGTGGCCGTCTGGGGGATCTGTCGGGACGTGACGGAAAAAAGGCGCGCGGAGGAGCAACTCTACCGTATGGCGCACCACGATGTGCTGACCGGTCTCCCCAACCGCCAGATGTTCATGGAGCGGTTGCAGCAGTTGCGCAGCATGGCCAGCCGGATGGAGCGTCATATGGCTGTGCTCTACCTGGACCTGGACCGTTTCAAGAACGTGAACGACACCCTTGGGCACGCCTTTGGAGACAAGCTTTTACAGCTCGTGGGGGGGCGGCTGTCAGAATGCGTGCGTGACACGGACATGGTCTGCAGGATCGGCGGAGACGAGTTTGTGGTAGCACTCGGCAATCTGCGCAATGCCGAAGGGGCTGAAACGGTGGCCGGCAAGATCATGCAGGCGCTTGACGCTCCTTGCCTGATCGATTCCCAACGACTGCTGATCACCTCGAGCATCGGCATCAGTCTGTACCCTGATGACGGCAGCGAACTGGATGAGCTGCTGGAAATGGCGGATCTTGCCCTTTACTATGCCAAGGAACAGGGGAGGGGTTGCTACAGGAATTACTCGGAACTGCCGCAGAGGGAGGGTGGTGTGAAGTAGGAACGGCATTCCTGCTGCGATCAGCCGCCGGTTATCGCGGCAGGAATGCCGCTCCTACTGGGTTACCAATGGGAGAGCGCGGCACGAACCTGGAGCAGCTGTAGCGATTCTCTTTGATAAACTGGAGGATCCGGCAAACTAGATGGACCCTTCCTGCTTTCTCTTCAGGTAATCGGAGAGAATCTTCCCGTGGTCAAAGCAAAGCGGCTGCGGCAGTGAGTCGATGGGGAAGACGGCCAGGCCTGCAGCGTCGTCGCCGGCCTTAGGTTCGCCGGTGGCCTTGGCAACGTAGACCGTTGAGATGTTGTGGCTGCGGGCGTCCCTCGTGGGATCCGAATAGCATCCCAGGAGCCGCAGGTCCTCTATCGAGAGGGTAAGGGAGGTCTCTTCCCGGCTCTCCCTGAGCGCGGCGTTTTCCAGCGTCTCGCCGTAGTCCACGAACCCTCCGGGAATAGCCCAGCCAAAGGGCTCGTTGCGACGCTCGATCAGCACGATCCCTTCCGCTAGTTCGATGATGACGTCAACGGTCGGTATCGGATTTCGGTACTGCTTGACCTTTTCGCCGCAGGCGGGACAGGCAAGATAATCAAAGGGCATTTTTATCTCCGGTGTCGGCAGGCACAAAAAAAGGGAGGACAATTTGTCCTCCCTTCTAAAGCGTTGCCGCTTAAAGGGATTACTTTTTCTTCTTGGCGCCTGCAGCCTTCTTGGAAGCCTTCAGCGGGTTCATCTTGGAGTCGTCGGTCTTAAGCTCGACCTTGACGTGTGTTGCGTAGTTGCAAAGGCCGGCGCTCCATTTCTTCTCCGGCGCCGGGTATGCGCTGCACACCTTGCCGATGGAGCTCTCGACGATCCTTTCACAACCTTCGCAATTCTCCACAACCAGCTGGCAAGAGCCTTCGGTAAAGACACAACCCTGTTTTCCCCAGAAGGTGCACTCGGCACCTGGAAGTACGGTTTGACACTGCATAGTAAAGCCTCCTGAAATCCTTCGTAATCGTTGATGAAGGTCACTCTACCAATTTCGAAAGAATAATGTCAACTCTAAAAATCCACATCCTTTGGGGTAATGCTTGACTCTGGAAAACCGATGCATTAATCTTTAGCAATTCTTATTAGGCTGCCTTGTTCAGGGATTTTAATCCTGTGCGGGCACCCTGTCAAGGTGCTGCCGGCCCGCTCGCGCAGCCATTTTTATCCAGGAGGATTTATGCAGCGTATCACCTTCGGCACCTCAGGCTGGCGCGGCATCATGTGCGAGGACTTCATTTTCGAGAACGTCAAGGTGGTCACCCAGGCGATTGCCGACAATGTCAAGGCCTCCGGTGAGGCGGCTAAAGGAATCATTATCGGATATGATTCCCGTTTCATGGGGGAGTCGTTTGCACGCGAGTCCGCGCGCGTATTGACAGGCGCCGGCATCAAGACCTTTCTTTGCGTGAGGGATACACCGACGCCGGTGATAGCCTTCGAGATCCTGAGGCGCGGCACCGCAGGCGGCATCAACTTCACCGCCAGTCACAACCCCCCCGAGTATAACGGCATCAAGTTCTCCCCCTCCTCCGGGGGGCCGGCGCTTCCCGAGACCACCAACGACATCGAGCGCCGGGCCAACGAAATGGCCGGCGAGATCTGCTACAAGGAGTGCTCGCTCGCAGAGGCGACCCAAAGCGGCCTGCTGGTAGAGATAGACCCGATGCCGGCCTACCTGAGTGACCTGGCGCAGAAGGTCGATTTCTCGGTAATCGCCAAGCTTGGCACCATCGCAGTCAACCCCCTCTACGGGACGGCACGCGGCTACCTGGCCGAACCCCTGAAGGCGCATGGCGTGCAGGTCGTACAGATGAACGCCAACCGCGACCCCTACTTCGGCGGTTTTCCGCCTGAGCCGTCCGAGAAGTACATCCAGGATTTCATCAAACTAGTGCAGAAGGACCCGGAGATACGTCTGGGGATCGCCACCGACGGCGACGCCGACCGCTTCGGCATCGTGGACGGCGACGGCAGTTTCATAGAGCCTAACTACATCATTGCGCTGCTCCTGGACTACCTGATCCGGGTGAAGGGGATGACCGGCGGGGTAGGGCGCTCCGTCGCCACCTCGCATCTCGTCGACGCCGTGGCGAAACTGCACGGGGTAGAGGTATTCGAGACTCCGGTTGGATTCAAGTATATAGGCGAGCTGATCAGCCAGGACAAGATCATCATCGGCGGTGAAGAAAGCGCTGGTCTCACCATCAAAGGTCATGTGCCGGAGAAGGACGGCATCCTCGCCTGTCTGCTGGTGGCCGAAATGGTCGCCCGCGAGGGGATGCCGGTCAAGGAGCTACTGGAGAGGCTTTACAGTAAGGTCGGCCGCTATCTGACCAAGCGGGTCAATATCTCCCTGTCGCCGGAGCTGGAGGCGGTATTTCCCGAGCGGATCGCAGCCACTCCGACCAGCTTCGCTGGAGCCCAAGTCAAGGAGCGGGTCACGGTGGACGGCAACAAGTTCATCCTGGAGGACGGCAGCTGGTTATTGTTCCGCAAGTCCGGCACAGAGCCGGTAGTGCGGCTCTACTGCGAGGCCTCCAGCGAAGAGCGCCTGCAGGCGCTGGTGGAAGCCGGCCGCGAGTTTATTGTGGGAAAGGCATAATATGACCAACCTAAACTACAGACCTTTGGCCACGGAGAAAATCTGAGGTAATCTGAGAAAAAACAGTCCTCACTGCAAGTGGCCATAGAGGTTACCGGGAAAGCTTCGGCTTAATCGATTATTGTATTGCCTGTTAAAGAGGCATGCCCTGCGAAAGATCGGCGATTCGCAGGGCATGCTCTTGTTTTGTTACTGGTTCAATTTGCCGTTTTGTCCGATGATCAGGCGCATCGATACTGTTGCAACCCGCGCTTCCCGGCTTTTCACTCTTAATTCCTGGCTTTGAGGCAAACCGGAGCGGGAATTGCACTGCTTCCTTGATTTCAGTCAATGAAGCGGAGATACCTGAGTGCTACGCTGTGATATCAGCCGCTTTTTGGGTTCTCTTTCAACCATCTTTGCGCTATGATAGCCGGACTAATTAGAGGAGGGTCTATGTGGGACTATACTGACAAGGTGAAGGAACATTTCCTCAACCCGAGGAATGTCGGCGAGATAACGGATGCGGATGCGGTTGGCGAGGTGGGAAGTCTTGCCTGCGGCGATGCCCTTAAGCTTTTTATAAAGCTGGATGAGAAGAAGGAGAGGATCGTCGACGCGAAGTTCCAGACCTTCGGCTGCGGCAGCGCCATCGCTTCATCCTCGGCCCTCACCGAGATGGTGAAGGGAAAGACCCTGGACGAGGCCCTGGGAGTCACCAACCAGGAGATCGCCGACTATCTGGGTGGGCTTCCCGAGGAAAAGATGCACTGCTCGGTCATGGGACAGGAGGCTCTCGAGGCGGCCATCGCCAAGTACCGCGGCGTCGAGGCTCCCAAGCACGGCCACGACCACGTAGAGACCGAAGGGGAGATCGTCTGCAAATGTTTCGGCCTCACCGATCTGTTTCTGAAAAAGGTGATCGCATCCAACAAGCTGACCACAGCCGAGCAGGTGACACACTTCACCAAGGCAGGCGGGGCCTGTGGCGGCTGCATCCCGAAGATCAAGGAACTGATCGCCGAGGTGACCGGTGAGGAAAAGAAGGTAGCCCGGGATAAGCCGGCGGTAAAACTTACCAACCTGAGGAAGATGCAGCTGATCCAGGAGACCCTGGAGAACGAGATCCGTCCCCAGCTCTGGGCCGATGGCGGCGATCTTGAACTGATCGACATCGACGGACCCAACGTGCAGGTCGCCTTCAGGAAGGCTTGCGCCGGCTGCGCCTCCTCCGGGTACACCGCCAAATTCGTGGAGCAGAAGCTGCGCGAGCTGGTCTCCAGTGACATAAACGTCCAGGAGGTGCAGGGATGAGGGAAATCTATCTTGACAATAACGCCACCACCAAGGTGGATGAGCGGGTTTTCGAGGAGATGCGCCCATATTTCTGCGAGCTGTACGGAAACCCGAGTTCCATGCATTTCTTCGGCGGCCAGGTGCAAAAGAAGGTGGACGAGGCGCGCGGACGCGTAGCGGCGCTTTTGGGCGCGTTGCCGGACGAGATCGTCTTCACCGCCTGCGGCACCGAGAGCGACAACGCCGCCATCCGTTCGGCCCTGGAGGTCTTTCCGGAGAAGCGGCACGTGATCACCAGCCGTATCGAGCACCCCGCTGTGCTGACCCAGTGCCGCAACCTGACCAAGCGCGGCTACCGGGTGACGGAGCTGAACGTGGACGGCGAGGGGCGCCTCGATCTGAAGGAGCTGGAAGCTGCCGTGGACGACGACACGGCCATCGTCTCCCTCATGTATGCCAACAACGAGACCGGGGTGGTCTTTCCCATCGAGGAGGCCGCCAGGATCGTCAAGAAAAAGGGCGCCCTGTTCCACACGGACGCCGTGCAGGCCGTCGGCAAGATCCCGCTCAACATGGCGGAGTCGGCCGTCGACATGCTCTCGCTTTCCGGTCACAAGCTGCATGCGCCCAAGGGGGTCGGCGTCCTGTACGTCCGGCGCGGGACCCCCTTCAGGCCCTTTCTGGTCGGGGGGCACCAGGAGCGCGGCCGTCGGGCCGGCACCGAGAATACCGCCTCGATAATCGCCATGGGGAAGGCGTGCGAGATTGCCCACCTGCACATGGACGAGGAGGGCGGGCGGGTGCGCGAGATGCGCGACAGGCTGCAGCGTGAACTGACCTCCCTGATCCCGAACACCAGGATCAACGGCGGCGGAGCAGAGCGGCTGCCGAACACCCTTTCCATCGCCATGGAGTTCGTGGAGGGCGAAGGGATACTGCTGCTGCTTTCCGAGAAGGGGATCTGCGCCTCGTCCGGGAGCGCCTGCACCTCAGGCTCCCTGGAGCCTTCCCATGTGCTGCGCGCCATGGGTGTCCCTTTCACCTGCGCCCACGGCTCTATCCGTTTTTCGCTCTCCCGGTTCACCACCGACGACGATATCGATGCCGTGATCAAGGAGCTGCCACCCATCATCAGCAGACTGCGCCAGATGTCCCCCTTCGGGCGGGAGTTCCTCGCCAAGCAGTAAGAGGCTCCATTGCAGTGAAGGGGAGCGGCGGGACAAGCAATAAGCTTTAAAAACAAAGACGGGTGAGCGTTTCGCGCTCACCCGTCTTTTTGCATCCTTGGTTTCCTCAACAGGTTTCGCCCCGACTAATACTTTCTCCATAACTCCAGCCCGTCGTATGATTGCTCGAACCCGAAAGCCTTCAGCGCTGCTGCGTATGCGGAGGTTGCGGCCGATATCCCGTTGATCCGTTCGACGGAGATCCTTTTTCTGGGATTGAACTCCCTGCCGAGCAGCACCTTGAAAAAGGAGAGGTACTCGGGGAGCTGCGGGTCATCCGGGTCCGTCTTTATGCTCAGCTCCTTGCCGTAACGCCTGGAGACAAGGACCAGCCGTACCCCGTGATAGACAAGATGGGTGGAGGGGAGGCGGGCGGGAAGCTGCTCGCGCACCCCCTCCAGGCCGCTGCCGCAAAGCGAGGCGGGATCGGCGGCATTGACCCAGTAAACCTGGTCGCTCGGGAGCCCCTGGTCGAGCATGCGGTAGGCCTTGTGGGATATGAACTGGAGCCCGGCAATGCCGGTGAAGAAGTTTCCCGATAATATCTCGCCTGACATCTCCATGATGCGCAGGGTCCGGAACAGCCTCCCCCACTGCAGCAGGGGCAGTTCCCGGAGCAAAAGCTCCCTGAACAGGATCCCGTATCTCTCCAGCAGCAACCTTACCCTGTCCTTGTTCCTCTCTTCCCTTTCCAGCAGGTCCGGCGGCTCCTGAGGAGCGGGCAGCAGGTACCAGTTGCCGGAGCTTTCCTGCGACCGGTGCCAGCGGCTGAGCGGCTGCTGCCGCAGGTTAGCCCGCTCCGCCTCCTGCCGTACAAATTTGTTCAGGATTCCCTTGCGTACCGACACGAACGAGTCGTTGCTTAATTTACCGCCCCAGGCCAGCCTCCAGAGGTCCCTGGTCACCGTCGCCGCCGATAGGCCGGAACCGGAGCAGATGGCGGACAGGCCGTAGCGTCCTCTGGGGTCCGGTATCAGACGCGCAGACAGTTCCCTGTCGGATGCCGCTTCAGCGGAGGTATCCGCTTGCTCAAGGAACAGGTCCAGATCCTCCGGGAAGGCAAAGGACAACCGTCTTTGTCCGCATCCAAACCACAACAGCTCGCTTGTCTGCATGAGACTGTCGAGCCAGGCGCTGAAGTAGGGGTGCAGGCGCGCAGGGAGCACCTCTTCCTCCCAGGCGCCCGCGGAAAGCGGAACTCCCAAAAGCTGCTCCAGCCTTTCCCGCAGATGATCAGCCGAGTCGCCGGGCCGGACTATTCCCTGGAAGTGGGCCAGGAAAAGCGGCAGGCAGGCGAGATCAAGCGCCTGGAAGGCAGGCTTTCTGGACCTGCGCAGCATCCTGAGCAGGGTCTCCAGATTGGCGGCGTCGCAGATCTCCGGCTGCCTGGTCTCCTCGCTTAACTGCTCGACAAGGACGAGCCCCGACTCCTCCATGGCATCAACCGCCTCCCGGAGCAGTTGGTCGGTGAGCGCCAGGGTGCGCTGCAGCCAGGGTAGTTCGATCGGGCCGTAGTAAGCGAGCCATCTGCCCAGGAACCGGTCAGCTGCGGCATCCTCATCGTACTCACCGCTCTCGCCATCCGCGCTCCTTAGCCGGGCCAAGACCTTTTGTGCCGACTGGTTCAGCTCCCCCTGCAGAATCCGGTCTTCAACAAGGGAGTGGACGCGGATTTCATGCGGCTGCCGTGACAGCAGGCGGGCGATCTCCGGCAGCATGTCGAGCGCTCCGATCAGAGGGAGCGAGCTGTCGTGCAGCTCCAGTAAAGCTACCCGTCCCGCCACTTGCCTGATCAGCTCCCTCCGGTTGAGGCCGTGATCGCGCTCCAGGGCCGACAGCAGTATTGACCACTCATGCTGCGGTATCAGCAGCCGCTCCTTTACCCAGTCGATCAGTTCGCGGGCCGAATCGGGCGTGTATCCCGGTGCGGTGCGCTGCTGCTTGGCCTCGAAGAAGCGGATCAGTTCGGCTGGTATGCGCGGGCGGAGCTGAGGAGAGAAGACCATTTCTCTCATCAGGTCTTGGCCCAGTGCCGAGGTCCTTGCCGCATCGGGCGCGTCGTCCTGATAGACGTACTTGTTGGTCTGCAGCCAGATCAGCCCATGGGCGAAGGGGGAGGCAAGCGTGGAGCGGATACATGTCACCCTGAGGTCGCCGTCCCGGATCTCCTCCAGGAGAGATTTCAGGTTGGCCAGATCGAAATCGTCCTGCAGGGATGAGCGCCAGGTCTCCAGGAGAATCGGGAAATCCCGGTATCTGAGCACGGAGCTTAGCAGCTTCCGTGAGCGCAGCCGGTTCAGCCAGAGTGGCATTCTCCTCTTGAAATTGCTTCGGGACAGCAGGAGCGCGCGCCCCGCGTTCTCCCGGAAGCGGGCACCAAAGTAGCCGGTACTCTCCAGCGAAGCGCGCAAAAGCGACTCGATCTGCTCCGGGTCGGCCAGAAAGAGGATTTGGCGCAGGTCGTCGATTTCGTGCGGGAGCAGCAGCGCCACGCCATCGTTGTTGTAAAAGGCCTGCAGCTGATAGCCGTATCTTTTCTCCCAGGCGGCGCAAAGAGCGAAGGTGAAAGGGCGGTTGATGCTGTTTCCCCAAAGCGTGTGCAGGATGATCTGCTCTGCGTCACCTCCTGCCAGCGGATCGTGGTACTGCTCAACCAGCAGGTGGTGGCGGTGCGGAAGCTCTGCCCCTGTCGACTCCCGCTGCTTCTTCAGGTAGCTTGAGAGCGCCTCGGCCGCACCCTCGTCCATGAAATGCCGCTCCATCATCTGCTGCACGAAGCCGTCCTTGCCGAGTGACGCCTCGCAATGCTCGAGAAAAGAGGCGATCTTTTCCGAATAGTAATAGTCGCGGTCGAGCTCCTCCGCTCTCCAGAAGGGGATAATCTGCTGCGGCTTTCGGGCCGGGAGCACCAGCACCGTGCTGTGGGTGATATCGGTGATCTGCCAGACCTGCGTGCCGAACGAAAAGGTGTCGCCGATCTTTCTCTCCCAGACGAACTCCTCGTCGAGTTCGCCGAGCTTGGCACCGGTCTCCTTCAGGCGGAGCTCGAAATAGCCTCGCTCGGGAATGGTCCCCCCCTCCAGGTAGATGAGCATGGACAGCCCGGGCCTGGTGGAAATGGTCTCCGCTACCCTGTCGACGGTAGCCCTTGGCCGCAGCTCCGGGACATGGGAGTCGGCGTATCTCCCCTCCAGCATGCCGATTACCAGGTCGAACTGTTGCCGCGAGAGGTTCCGGTAGGAGTAACTCGTCTTCAGGAACTCGTACAGCTCATCCAGCTGCCAATCTTCGGGAAGGGCCATGGAGAGTATTATCTGCGCCAGCAGATCGAGCGGGCACTCCACCGGGCGCAACTCCTCGATATCGCCGTCGGCAATGGCGCGGGCTATGACTGCCGCCGCGACGAAATCCATGCCGCCCGTGGGAAAGAGCAATCCCGAGCTCAGCTCGCCGACACCGTGTCCGGAACGCCCGATGCGCTGGATGGCCGAAGAGATGGAGCGCGGCGTCTGGATCAGGACTACGCTCTCCAGCCTGCCGACGTCTATGCCGAGTTCCAGCGAGTTGGTGGCCACGATTGCCTTCAGCTCGCCGCGCTTCAGACGCTCCTCCACTGCCAGGCGAATTTCCCGCGACAGTGAGCCGTGATGAGAATAGGCAAGCTCCTCTCCCGCCTCCTCGTTGATGAGGCGGGTCACCTTTTCCGTGGTTCTCCTGCTGTTGGCAAAAAACAGGGTGGAGCGGTGGCTGGCGATGATGCCGGTGAACCGTCTCACCAGGGGAGGCCAGAAATCCCCAGACGCGCCGGACTCCGCGTCCGACGGGGCGCTGATCAGCAGGCTGAAACGTTTGGATCGCTCTCCCCTGACGATGGAGACCGGACGCCTTCGGTACTCCCTGCCGATAAGCTGCAGGCCGCCCACAAAATCCGCCACCGTCTCCAGCGGTCTCGCCGTGGCGGAGAGGGCGATGCGCTGAAACTCGCCGCTCAGAAGGACCAGTCTCTCCACGGCTGTGATCAGGTGGGTGCCTCGTTTGCTGCCGGCAACGGCATGGATTTCGTCGAGGATGACCGTGGCGACGCCGGTAAGGGTGGCCCTGCTCCCTTTGGAGGTGAGCAGTATGTTCAGGCTTTCGGGGGTGGTGATCAGGATTTCTGGCGGGCTTTTCAACATCCGGCGCCGGTCGCTCCCCGGCGTGTCGCCGCTTCTGGTCTGCACGCCGATAGCCGGAAAGGCTACGCCCGCCCTGGCGAAATAGGCGCGCAGTTCTTGAAGCGGTGCCATCAGGTTGCGCTGCACGTCGTTGTTCAGTGCCTTCAAAGGGGAGACGTAGATCACCCTGGTCTCCCCGCAAGTCCAGGCACCGGTGACCAGCTGGTTTATGGACCAGAGAAAGGCGGCCAGAGTCTTGCCGCTCCCGGTCGGGGCGGTAACCAGCACGTGCCGATCGCTGATGACCTCCGCCCAGGCGCGCAGCTGCACGTCCGTCGGTTCGCCGAGTCTCTCGGTGAACCAGCTGCTGATCAGCGGGTGGAACTGATCCAAAAGCTTGGACGGCATCGGCACATACCTCCTGTTAGCTATAGCGCCTCGTTTGAGTATATCGCCAGCTTTTGACTGTACGCAATCAGCTGCTTTAACAGCTCTGGAGTGGCAAGGCGCACCGCAGGTAAGAACGCGATTTGTGCCACCGGGTCAGGGCAGCCGTAACGGCCAGCACAACTCCCTCAGCGGGGGAGGGTCGTGAGTCCGCTGTCCTTAGCAGAAGCAGAAGCCTTCCCCCCTCCCAGCCTCACCCGCTGGGTGGAGGAGTGCTGGAGGAGCAGGTTATCATGGTGGCGCCGCCCTTTACCAAATTTCCCTTCCCCAGCGGGGAAGGGCCGGGGAGGGGGAGGCCTTACTTTAGCGCAACAATTCGGCCACCCACCTCAGGTCATCGCGCAGAGCCGCCGCAGGCGCAACTGGAGCCAATTGAAGAGCCTAACTGTTGACACGGTGCCGGCATTTATGGTAGCAAGAGGTACGCTGTTTTCCGGTAAGTTGCCGTTTTTGGAGGGTTTTTTAATTGGACGATACCGTATTGTGCCGCAGGATGTTTCTCAAGTCTTCCGCTTTTTTTGCTGCAACGCTGCTCGGTACCAAAGCTGCCTTCGCCAAACTTGCGGACGGAGGCGGCCTGCCGGAAGGAAAGCTCTCCCTGTATAACATCTGGAATAATGAAAGGATGACAGTCACTTACCGCAACAGCTTCGGGGAGTACTGCGACGAGTCGCTGCAGGGACTGAGCTGGTTTCTTCGTTGCCGCATTACCAATAAAACTGCAAAGATGGATTTGCGCGTATTGGAATACCTGAACCGTCTGGACAACGGCCTGGGCGGGGATAATGAAATCCACATAATATCGGGCTACCGGTCCCCCTCTTTCAACCGAAAGCTCAGCAAGGCGTCCAAGGGCGTGGCAAAAAACAGCCTGCATATGAAGGGGATGGCGGTCGACCTGCGTATCCCGGGTGTCCGGCTCGATCGGATCAGACGGACGGCGCTGGCCCTGGCGGCGGGCGGGGTGGGTTACTATCCGAGGAGCGGCTTTGTGCACATTGATTCGGGCAACTTCAGGGCCTGGTGAGGGCTTGGCTCAGAGCCGGTACTTTTCCATCTTGTAGCGCAGGGTCCCGCGAGGGATCTTCAGGATGCACGCTGTCTGCAGCACGTTTCCGCCGGTTCTTTGCAGCGCCTCCTGGATGATCCCCTTCTCGTAGGCGGAGATGGCGTCCTCCAGACCGACCCCGGGTGCGAGCGCTGCGGCCTCTACCGGCAGCTCCAGCGTGGCGGCGATACTCGCCTGCCTGATCTCCAGAGGCAGATGCTCGGGTAAAAGCAGCGGACCGCAGTGCATGATGCAGATCCGCTCGATGACGTTTCGCAGCTCGCGGATATTGCCGGGCCAGGCGTAGCGGCCCATGAAAGCTGCCGCCCCGGAGGATACTCCGCTGAAATCCCGCCCGAAGGATCTGCTGAAGTCGTCCAGAAAGAAGGCCGCCAGCAGGTCGATGTCCTCGGCCCTCTCACGAAGGGGCGGTATGTGAATCGGGAAGACGTTCAGGCGGTAAAAGAGGTCTTCCCGGAAGCTGCCGTCCTCGATGCGCCTTGGCAGGTTGCGGTTGGTGGCCGCGATCACCCGGACGTCGATGGCGATATCCTTCACTCCCCCCACCCGCCGGACGACTCTCTCCTCTAGTACCCGCAAAAGCTTGGCCTGCATGGCCATGTCCATTTCGCCTATCTCGTCCAGAAACACCGTGCCGTGGTGCGCCTCCTCGAATAACCCCTTCTTTTTGCAGGATGCGCCGGTGAAGGCTCCCTTTTCATGCCCGAACAGCTCGCTTTCCAAAAGTGCAGCCGGAATGGAGGCGCAGTTGATGGCGATGAAGGCGGCGTCCTTCCGGTCGGACAGGTCGTGGATCGCGCGCGCCACCAATTCCTTGCCGGTGCCTGATTCGCCGGAGATAAGTGCCGTCGACGGGATGCGGGCGATCTCCCGCACCTGGGCGGCCACCTCGTGAAAGGCCGGGCTCTTGCCTATGATGGGAGAGCGCCCCGGGAGGATGCCGTCGGCGCGCTTTAATTTGCGCACCTCGCGCTTGAGCGTCTGGGTCTTCAGGGCAAGCTTTACGATCAACCTCAGGGCGTCCGCCTTGAAGGGCTTCTTCATGTAGTGGAAGGCCCCAAGTTTGAGCGATTCCACCGCAGTTTCCACCGAGCCGTAGCCCGTTATGATGATGACCAGCAGTTCCGGGTCGAGCTCCTTCAGCACTTTCAACACATCGATGCCGTTTTCCGTGCCGAGGTTCAGATCAAGCAGGGCCAGATCTATTTCCTCGGACGCCACGATCTCGCGCGCCTCGTTGCCGGAGGCGGCGCTGCAGACCTGGAACCCCTCGTCGCTCAGGATGCGCTGCACATTTTCACAGATGAAGGCCTCGTCGTCGATGATCAGTATCTTTTCCATTGGTTGTCCTTGGCAGCACCATTCCTGGTGCCGGTACCGCTATACTGAAAATCCGCCTAATAAAAAAGGCGCGTCGGATGACGTGCCCTCTTTTATCCACGAGCCGACCTGCTGATTTTAGCTGTGCAGCTCTGGAGAAAGGGTGCGCAAATTTTTAACGTTTCACGGCAATATACAGCAATGTCCTGTAAACATGAACAATTAAATAGCTTGGGCTGCCGCAGGCGAAGAAGGAGTTTCACAACCTGTTGCGCTGCCTAAAGCCGCCTTTAGAATGAAATCCACATGCAGGGCGACATATGGAAAGACGATCTGGCCTGTCTCGGTCTTCATTATTATTCCAGCTTTCAGAAGTGCTTGAACATCTCCATGTACGGCTTTGGGGTGGGGTACTATCCGAGGGGCGGTTTTGTGCACATCGATTCGGGCAACTTCAGGGCCTGGTAAGTGCTGGGCGGCGGCCAGAGCCGGCACCGTTCCATCTTGTAGCGCAGGATCCGCAGGCAATTCGCAGCACTTTATTACTTGTTCTGTGCAGTACCTCTGCAGTATCCAATCTGCTGACAAATGAAACAGTTTAATTTTATGTACCCCCGCGCTTAGCATATGGGTCACCTTTGCCGACCTGTACGGGCTTATATTATGGTGTAAAAGCATTATTAAACGGGCAGTTGCTTCTTAGAGATCTCTCGGAGGGCAATTGCCCTTTTTTTTTGCAATCAACAAAAGTAGTGATATAAATAGCAAACCCTTATTATGAATTAATAATGTGAGTCGATCATGCTAATGACGGGCCCGCGGCACTTGTCCCTGATCAACTGACTCGCCGCAATGCCCTTTGCTGCTACTTAATCACTTCTGATTAGTGGCCTTGCTGTTCCTTCTACACAATCTTAACCAAAGGAGTCGAAAGATGAAACGAGAGTACGTGATGCGCGGCAAGCTTGTCGAAATTGAAGAACTGGATGGAATCCTCGCGGTCAAACCGAAAGATTCCGGCATGGCACGAGAAGCCACGGCGCGCGCATTTGGTGCCATTGCGAACGTCAAGGCAGAAGGGGAGCGCGACGCCTTCGAGAAGGCAGGCTGGGTATTTGTGCGCCCTACTGAAGAAGTGAGCCGTGCCCTTGCAGCAAGAAGCGCGCTGCAGGGCCTCGAAGCGGTGCAGCGCGTTTTTATGCATCCCAGTGGCAGGATTTTTCTCGGCACAGACCGCCTTTCGGTGCGCTTGCGCCCGGAGATGACCGAACAGCAGGTGCGCGCTGCTATTGACGCAGCGGATCTGGAAATAATCGGCCGCTTAAAGTTTGCACCCAATCTTTACGAGGTGCGCACGGTGCCGGGAAGGGATTTCCTGGAAGCATCGCTGGCGCTCTCGGAGCATCCCGATTTTCTCTACGCTGAGCCCCAATTCATCGAGCACATTCCCGGGCGCGCCACTCCGACTGACCCCGATTATAACGACCAGTGGCACCTGAACAATACGGGACAGGATGGAGGGACGGCGGGTGCCGATATCAGCGCCGAGGAAGCCTGGGACATGACCCGGGGGGCAGGGGTGCGTCTGGCGCTGGTCGACAACGGCATCGACGTCGGCCATCCGGACCTGACCGCCGCCGTGGCGCCCACCTCCGGCTTCTTCCAGATGGACGGCATGGGCAATACCGTCTTCGTGCAGGGCCTGGTCAACTATCCGAACGGCAACCATGGAACCTTCTGCTCCGGTATGGCCGTTGCCCGGGCCGATAACGCTGAAGGCGGCTGCGGCGTGGCCAACCAGGCCGATCTGGTCGCCGTCGCCTGCCTCACCGACCAACTCGGAACCCAGGCTTCCCTGGCGCGGGCGCTTGCCTACTCAGCTGATCCAAGCCAGGAGGTCGGCGGCGCCAATCCCGCCGATGGCGCCGATGTCATTTCCTGCAGCCTGGGTCCCAACGGGGCCGATTGGGCGATGACCCAGACCCTCCAGGACGCCATCGATTTCGCCGTCACCAACGGCCGTGGCGGACTTGGCACCCCCATCTTCTGGGCGGTGACCAACGGCAATTTCGAGATCCAGTTCGACGAGGTCTGCGCCTACGCCAACACCATCGCGGTCGGCCGCTCCACCCGCAACGACCTGGAGGACAACTGCGGCTTCGGTCCCGAGCTCGACTTCCTGGCCACCGGCGTCGACGTGCACAGCACGAACTCCGGGGGCGGCTACGGTGACAGTACCGGCACCAGCTTCGCCGCACCCACTGCAGCGGGGGTAGGCGCTCTGCTTTTGTCCGTCAATCAGAACCTGACCTGGCAGCAGGTGCGCCAGAGCATCCGCGACACCTGCGACAAGATCGGCGGCAACATATATGACGCAACCGGCCACAACGACGATTACGGCTTCGGGCGGGTAAACGCCGCACGGGCAGTCTGCAACGCCGCCCGCGTGGTCAGTCTGGATACCCCCGCCGTGACCTTCAACGACGTACCGGAGGGGGAACTGACTGCGCGGGCCATCGTGTTCTCCGTACTCACCTGCCAGACGGCCACCTTCCAGATCGTATCCGGCCCTGCCGTCACCAGCGGGCCCGGCAGCTTCGGCACCCTGCCAAGCCCCAACGCGGCGCTTCCCGCCTCCACCAGTCTGAGCACCCGTCAGGCGCGCCTCTGGATCTCCTTTGCCGGCACCAACGACGGCGACATCGCCAGCGGAGAGGTTACCGTCCGGCTGGTTGAGACCGGCGAGGAGTGGGTGATTCCCATTTCCGCCAACACCATCGCCCGTCCCACCGTGGCGGTGGTGCTGGTACTCGACCAGAGCGGCTCCATGCAGTGGGCTTCGGGCCTGCCCGGCTTCGCCACCCGAAACGATGTGCTCAAGTTCTCCGCTCCGGTGTTCGTGAACGTATTGCAGGAGGATAACGGCATAGGCATCGTCGCCTTCGACCACGACGCCTATGACCGCATGCCGGTGCAGACCGTGGGACCCCCTTCGGCGTTCGACCCGGTCCGCGCCGCGGCGCTCGGCATAATTGCCGCCCATGCGCCCAATCCCGCCGGCAACACCGCCATCGGCGACGGCGTCGAGAACGCCCACAACATGCTCACCGCCAGCACCGGCTTCGATCAGCGCGCCATGGTCGTCTTCACCGACGGCCACGAGACGGCTGCCAAGTACATAGCCGACGTCGCTCCGCTCATCAACGAGCGGGTGTTCGCCATAGGTCTTGGTACCGCCGACCAGATCCAGCCAGCCTCGCTTAACGCGCTCACCAACGGCACCGGCGGCTACCTGCTGTTGACCGGAGCCATCGGGCCGGACGACCTGTTTCGCCTGAGCAAGTACTACCTGCAGATCCTGGCCGGCGTCACCAACCAGGACATCGTGCTGGACCCGGAAGGCTCGATCAAGCCGGGACAAAAGCACCGCATACCTTTCTACCTGAACGAGGCGGACATCGGGATGGACGCCATCCTGCTCGGCGAGACAAACCTGCCGGTGTTCCAGTTCGCCCTGGAGACCCCGGCCGGCGATCTGATCACCCCGGCGGTGGCGGGCGCAACCTCAGGCATCGACTACATCTCCGCCCAGGGCGTGAACTTCTACCGCGCCACGCTGCCGGTTCCCATCGGCGCGGCAGGCGCCCGCTCCGGCAAGTGGCACGTGGTGCTCACGGTCGACGAGAAGTACTACAAGCGCTACCTCGCTTCGCTGGACAACTATCCGGACTGGTACAAGAAGGTGCTGGCGCACGGGGTGCGCTACAGCGTCAGCGTGCAGTCCTACTCGGGAATCCGCTTGCAGGCGCAGCTGTTGCAGAGCTCCCAAGAACCCGGTGCCACGCTCACCGTGCGCGGCGTGCTCACCGAGTACGGGCTGCCGATCCCCTCCGGCCGGGCCACGTTGCGCGCCGAGTTCGAGCGACCCGACGGCACGGGCGGCGTGCTCGCCATGCCGGAAGAGTCGCCCGGCTCGGGCATCTACACGGCGAGTATCCCGGCGCCGCTGCCGGGTGTGTATCCGTTTAGAGTGCTTGCCAGCGGCAAAACGCTGCGCGGCAGGGACTTCACCCGCGAGCATCTGCTGACCGGTGCCGTCTGGAAGGGAGGAGACAACCCGCCGCCCACCGGAGGCGACGACCCGGGCGAGGACAAGGACAAGCTCTGCCGACTGCTGTCGTGCCTTTTGAGCTCCAAGGTAATCGAGCCCGCCTACGAGAAGAGACTCAAGGAGCTCGGCATCAACCTGGCAGCCCTGCGTGCCTGTCTCAAGACATGGTGCAGGCCAACACAAACCTCTCCCATAGTGCGACCAGGTCTCTCGGCGGCTGTGTTGCCCGCGAGTATCGGCGCCACTATGCTGGGAAGCCAGCAGGCACTCGGCGCAGAGGCGGTACAACTTATCCTGCAGCTGGCCCGTGAACTCGAAGACGAGCAATGCTAGTTCTGCGAGTTGATCCTCCTTCCTTGGCGGGAGGGGGACCAACTCGCAGGATTTTCCGGTAACGGGAGGGGAGGGGCCGGGGGATTGGTCCCAAGGTTACAGGGGTTACAAAGGTTACAGGGATCCAATAGAGAGGAGGTCCGGTATGGCGTCACTGGTGCGAATCACCATTTCAGCAGATAGCCTGGAGCAGCTTCGCGAGGTCATAGGGCGCGAGGATATGGATCTGAACTGCGGCGGTGCCAAGAGTACCCCAAGCGGGGGCTGGACCGTCGAGGCGTACGTTACAGAGCAGGTCGCCGCCACGCTGGCAAAAGCCGGGGTCCGGGTGGAAATAGACAAGGATTTCATGAAACGGGCGGCGGCGCGCAGCGCGGAAGTCGGTGCCGGAGACCGCTTCCAGGGCGGCCGCACCCCTCCCCGCGGCGTCGGACGCAAGGAGTGAGGCCGCCATGTCCTATTTAAACGTGAATGAAGTCGAGTCAGCCCTCGCGGGTCTGGCAGCCCTCTACCCCACCATCTGCGAGCTGATTCTCTTGCCCAACGCCAGCATCGAGGGGCGCAGCTGTCATGCGGTTCGCATCGGCAAGTACGCCGCCCCGGAGCGCGACGCGCTGCTGCTGACCGGCGCCGTCCATGCCCGCGAGTGGGGCGGCTCCGAGATCTGCGTCAACGTCGCCACCGACCTGTGCGAAGCCTACACTGCCGGTACAGGACTTGGCTACGGCGGTGAGTACTTCACCAGTGCTCAGGTGCGTGCCGTCATCGAGGGGGCGAACCTGCTGGTATTTCCCGATGTCAACCCCGACGGCCGCAACTTTAGCCAGACCAGCGAGGCGCTCTGGAGAAGAAACCGCAATCCCGCCGAAAGCGGTGGCGACCCAGACTGCATCGGCGTGGACCTGAACCGGAACCTGGATTTTCTCTGGGATTTTCCCACGCATTTTGACCCGGCTTCCGGGGTCAACACCTCGGCCGATCCCTGCAGCGCCAGCCAGACCTATCGCGGCTCAGCCGCCAATTCGGAACCTGAAGCCCAAAACGTGGTCTGGCTTTTGGACAGCTATCCGAGAGTCCGCTGGTATATTGATCTGCACAGCCATGGCGAAACCATCCTGCATAGCTGGGGCGACGACGAGAACCAGACAGCAGATGCCGGCCAGAATTTTGCCAATGCCGCCTTCGACGGTCAGCGAGGGGTCGCGGGCGACGCCTATGGCGAGTACATCCCAAGCGGGGATCTAAGCGAGGTCGTAGAGCTCGCCAATGCCTTTCAGAGCTCACTGCAGGCGGTGCGCGGCAAGAATTACTCGGTCGGGCCCGCCTATTCTCTTTATCCCACCTCCGGCGCCAATGACGACTACGCCTACAGCCGCGCCTTCGTCGACCCCTCCAAGAACAAGATCTACGCCTATACGGTCGAGTGGGGATCGCAATTCCAGCCGACCTGGACGGAAATGGAGCAGATTGTTGCCGAGGTGTCGGCAGGCATCGTGGGGTTCTGTCTGAAGGCGATGTGCCAGGCGGGCTTATCGCTTTCCCTGGACACCCCCGCCGTCACCTTCAACGACGTACCGGAAGGGGAGACGACGGCCAGGGCGGTCGTGTTCTCGGTGGTCAGCTGTCAGGCGGCCACCTTCCAGATCGTTTCCGGCCCTGCCGTCACCAGCGGGCCCGGCAGCTTCGGCACCCTGCCAAGCCCCAACGCGGCGCTTCCCGCATCCACCAGTCTGAGCACCCGTCAGGCGCGCCTCTGGATCTCCTTTACCGGCACCGACGACGGCGACATCGCCAGCGGAGAGGTTACCGTCCGGCTGGTTGAGACCGGCGAGGAGTGGGTGATTCCCATTTCCGCCAACACCATCGCCCGTCCCACCGTGGCGGTGGTGCTGGTGCTCGACCAGAGCGGCTCCAT
>Ga0209317_1000071_pt1 | contig 141139 bp, 111 predicted proteins | sample RifGroB2_FD_183994 | JGI IMG/M metagenome (GOLD analysis project Ga0209317, IMG submission 183994) | Soil microbial communities from Rifle, Colorado, USA - Groundwater B2 (SPAdes) (version 2) | ecosystem: Environmental > Terrestrial > Soil > Unclassified | place: Rifle, Colorado | collected... | reverse complement strand
CGCCGGTATCCGCCGTGCAGATCGGCGACCCGATCACCCAGAAGCGCATGTTCGACTTCCTGATCCGCGCGCGCGACAAGGGGCTGTACCGCTTCATCACGGACAACGGCGCCGGCGGTCTTTCCTCCTCCATCGGCGAGATGTCCGAGGAGTGCGGCGGCTGCCAGCTCGACCTGTCGCTCGCCCCGCTCAAGTACCCGGGGCTGGCCCCCTGGGAGATCCTGATCTCCGAGGCGCAGGAGCGCATGAGCCTCGCCGTTCCGCCCGAGAACATCGACACCTTCATGGAGATGGCCAAGCGCTTCGGCGTCGAGGCCACGGTGCTCGGCAGCTTCACCGACTCCGGCGTGTTCCACATGCTCTACGGCGACAAGACGGTCGCCTATCTGCCGCTTTCCTTCATGCACGCGGGTCTTCCGCCCATGCAGATCCCGGCGCGCTGGGAAAAGCCGGTGCATCCCGAGCCGGTCATCGCCGAGGTCTCCGATTACACGAAGGACCTCACCGCCCTCCTTTCCTCGCTGAACATCTGCTCCAAGGAGAGCGTGGTGCGCCGTTACGACCACGAGGTCCAGGGCGGTTCCGTGGTGAAGCCGTTCACCGGCGTCAACAACGACGGTCCGTCCGACGCCGCCGTGGTCCGCCCGATTCTGGACTCCTTCGAGGCGGTCGTGGTCGGCCACGGCATAGCGCCGCGCTACAGCGACATCGACGCCTACCACATGGCGGCCAACGTCATCGACGAGGGGCTCAGGAACTACGTCGCGGTCGGCGGTTCGCTCGATCTCGTGGCGGGACTGGACAACTTCTGCTGGTGCGATCCCGTCCTCTCCGAGAGGACCCCGGACGGCCCCTACAAGATGGCCCAGCTGGTTCGCGCCAACAAGGCCCTTTACGACTACTGCACCGCCTTCTCCATGCCGCTCATCTCCGGCAAGGACTCCATGAAGAACGACTTCTACGACGGGACCACCAAGATCTCCATCCCGCCGACGCTGCTCTTTTCCGTCATCGGCAAGATGGAAGACGCGCGCCTCGCCGTCACCATGGACGTGAAGCGTCCGGGCGACCTGGTCTATCTTCTGGGCGGGACGGCCGACGAGCTGGGCGCCTCCGAGTACCTGGCGCAGAAGGGGTTCGTCGGCAACAACGTCCCCAAGGTCGACGCCCGGGCCGCACTGGCCACCTACCGCGCCTATCACGGCGCGCTCAACGCCGGTCTGGTGGCATCCTGCCACGACCTCTCCGACGGCGGCCTTGCGGTAGCGGCCGCAGAATCCGCCTTCGCCGGCGGCTTCGGTATCGCGGCGGATCTCGGCAAGGTTCCCTTCAAGGGCGACGCTGCCGGCAGGAGCGACCGGGTGCTGCTCTTTTCCGAATCCGCATCCAGGCTTCTGGTTACGGTGCGGGCGGAAAAGGCCCGGGCGTTCGAGGCGGCCATGGCCGGGACCGCGTGCGCGCAGATCGGCGCGGTTACCGGGGAGCAGACTTTGACCATCAAGGGGATCTCGGGTGGCGTCGTCATCGAGTCGGAGCTGTCGCAGCTGAAGGCCGCCTGGCAGGCGCCGCTTAAGGATCTGTGATTCAAACGGTGAGGGGCACGGTATTCCCCCTCTCCCTAGCCCTCTCCCACAAGGGGAGAGGGGACTTTGCACCAACTGAGATGGCGACTGACTGTGAAGGGCGACTGTGAAGGGCGACTGTGAAGGGCGACTGACAAGGGCGACCGACAAGGACGACTGACTGTGAAGGACGACTGGCTGTGACCTTTCAGCGCCCTCCTCCCCACTTGCCCATCTCCCCCCTCCCTTGATGGGAGGGGCTGGGGGAGGGTGAGAACCGACGGCGTTAAGTGACGGTAGATTGATGCCGTTACATTAAAAATCGAGATTATATCTTCCCATGACGAAATATGCGGATTGTGCAATAATGAGCGTCGGTCCGCAGCTACACACATTTATAGAGGGAACTTTTAGATGACAAAGGCTAAAGCTCTGGTCATAACAGGCAACGGCACCAACTGCGAGATGGAGGCGGCCCACGCCTGCCGACTCGGCGGATTCGATGAGGCGCGCATCGCCCATATTTCTGAGCTGCTCTCCGGCGAAGTGAGCCTGGACGATTACCACTTCCTGAACCTCACCGGCGGTTTCCTGGACGGCGACGACCTGGGGAGCGCCAAGGCGCAGGCCAACCGGCTGCGCTACGCGGCGGTCGATGGCAGCGGCGAGCCGATCGTCGAGCAGCTGCTTCGCTTCATAGGTGACGGCAAGCTGATCCTCGGCGTGTGCAACGGCTTCCAGCTCCTGGTGAAGATGGGGATGCTCCCGGCGCTTGGGAGCGATTATCTGAAGCAGACGGCAACGCTCACCTACAACGCCAGCGGCCGCTTCCAGGACCGCTGGTGCTATCTGAAGTGCGATCCCGCATCCCCCTCGCTCTACACGCGCGGCATCGAGGGCGGCGTCTACCTTCCCATTCGCCACGGCGAGGGAAAGTTCCTGGTCGAATCCCCGGAGATCCTGGAAGCGATAGAGTCGAAGCACCTGGCCTGCCTGAAATACTCCGACAAGGACTACAGCGCTCCCACCATGGAGTTCCCGGAAAACCCGAACGGTTCACTCAACGCCATCGCCGGCATCTGCGACGAGACCGGCCGGGTCATGGGGCTCATGCCCCATCCCGAGGCTTTCGTGCACCGGACCCAGCACCCGCGCTGGACCCGCGAGGAGTTGCCCGAAGAGGGGAGCGGACTGACCTTCTTCAGGAACGCGGCCCAGTACGTCAGGCAGAATCTTTAGACTTTACCTGCACTAAGTAAAGGCAGCATCATCCAGTTAACGGCCGGTACTGGTCGAGGCGGCGCTCGACGGTTTCTATAAGGAGCTTTTTGTGGAAGATATGGTAATGCGCAGACCCGAAGAGGAGTGCGGAATTTTCGGTGTATTCAACCACCCTGAGGCTTCCAACCTCACCTACCTGGGTCTCTACGCCCTGCAGCACAGGGGACAGGAAAGCTGCGGCATCGTCTCGTCGGACGGCAGCTCGCTCCATTCCCACAAGAGCATGGGGCTCGTGGCGGATGTCTTCGGCAACCAGGAAATCTTCAAGTCGCTGCCGGGCAGCGCCGCCATCGGCCATGTCCGCTACTCGACCACCGGTTCCTCGGTGATCAAGAACGTGCAGCCGATCATGGTGGATTACTCCCGCGGCTCGATCGCCGTGGCGCACAACGGCAACATCGTCAACGCCCAGATCATCAAGGACGAACTGGAGGCGTACGGCTCCATCTTCCAGACCACCATGGACACCGAGATCATCGTCCACCTGCTGGCAACGTCCAAGGCCAATTCGCTCCTGGACCGGCTCACCGACGCGTTGAGCCGGATCATGGGCGCCTACTGCCTCTTGTTCCTGACCGAAACGCGCATGGTCGCGGTGCGGGATCCCAACGGCTTCAGGCCGCTTTGCCTGGGCCGCCTGGGCGGCGCCTACGTGGTCGCCTCCGAGAGCTGCGCGCTCGACCTGATCGATGCCGAGTTCATCCGCGAGATCGAGCCGGGCGAGGTGATCGTCGTCGACAAGAACGGCATGACCTCCTTCTTCCCGCTGAAAAAGACGGCGCCCACCCCCTGCATCTTCGAGTTCGTCTACTTCGCGCGCCCCGACTCGCATATCTTCGGCAAGAACGTGTACATGGTGCGCAAGGAGCAGGGGCGCCAGCTCGCCCGCGAGCACAAGGTCGAGGCGGACATCGTGATCCCGATCCCGGACTCGGGCGTCCCCGCAGCCCTCGGCTATGCCGAGGAGTCCGGCATCCCGTTCGAGCTCGGGCTGATAAGAAACCACTACGTGGGACGCACCTTCATCGAGCCGCAGCAGGCGATCCGCCACTTCGGCGTCAAGATCAAGCTGAACCCGGTGCGCGAACTGTTGAAGGGGAAGCGGGTGGTCGTCATCGACGACTCCATCGTACGCGGCACCACCTCCAGGAAGATCGTCAAGATGGTGCGAAACGCGGGGGCCAGCGAGGTCCACGTGCGCATCTCGTCGCCTCCCACCAGTTACCCCTGTTACTACGGGATCGACACGCCCAACCGCAAGGAGCTGATCTCCTCGTCCCATTCCATCGACGAGATCCGCCGCTACATAACGGCCGATTCCCTCGGCTATCTTTCCGAAGAAGGTCTCATGAAATCTGTCGGCGCGGAAAACGCCGGCTTCTGCAACGCCTGCTTTACCGGGGGATACCCGGTTAAATTCCCGCGCCTCGACCAGGAAGATGAGCCGCAGATGGGACTATTCGAAAAGGAGATGGACGACAAATGAGCGAACGGGAACGGCTGAAGAAGATCATCATTGAACTGTCGTATGAGAAGAGAAACGTCGTGCTCGCCTCCGGGCGGGCGAGCGACTTCTATTTCGACGGCAAGCAGACCACCTTGCATCCGGAAGGCGGCTATCTGACCGGCAAGCTTTTCTTCGAGGCGATCCGCGACGTGGAAGGCGTTGAAGGGGTAGGGGGGCTGACCCTCGGCGCCGATCCGATCGCGACCGCCACCTCCGTGGTGAGCTTTCTCGAGGGTAAGCCGGTTCCCGGTTTCATCATCAGGAAAGAGCCCAAGGGGCACGGCACCGGAGCCTGGCTGGAAGGAAGGAAGAACCTGAAGCCCGGCGCACGCGTGGTCATCGTCGAAGACGTCGTGACCAGCGGCGGTTCCTCCATCAAGGCGATCAGGCGGGCCGAGGAAGAGGGGCTCGTCGTGCTGGGGGTCGTGACCCTGGTGGACCGCGAAGAAGGCGGCCGCGAGAACATCGAGAAGGAAGGCTACTGGATGAAGTCCATCTTCACCAAGGCACAGATACTGGCCTAGGCGAACTCTTCAAACTCTCGCAGTAAGAAGGCGGCAATAGCAGTGGGATTGCCGCTTTTTTTATTGAAGGGATCGGTTGAAACTTTAAGGTTTACATGGAACAGATACTCAAGCGGCACAGGCAATTGCTGGCTCAGGTGGATGCGTGGTTTGCCCGCTCGATGGAGCTCTATCCCGAGAAGATCTCCTGCAAGAGCGGCTGCTCTGCCTGCTGTCGATCGCTCTTCGACATCACGCTGATGGATGCCTATTACCTGAAGCTCGGTTTCGATGCATTACCGGCTGAGACCAGGGAGATGGTGCTCGAGAAGTGCCGCGAGCGTCTGGGCCTGATGCGCGGGCAATGGCCCGAGTTCGACCATCCCTATGTGCTGAACCATCGCCCGGATGAGGAGTGGGAGCCGCTCATGCCCGAGGAGGATGAGACTCCCTGCGTGCTGGTGGGCGAGGATGGCCGCTGCCTGGCCTACGAGAACCGCCCCATGACCTGCAGGCTGCACGGCATCCCGCTCATCGATACCGGTGGCGAGTTGATGCACGATGACTGGTGCACCATGAATTTCGTCGATGAGGATCCGGTCGGGCTGGCAGGGCTGACCGCCCCGTTCGACGCGATGTTCCGGCAGGAGGTGGCGCTTTTCAGGGACTTCACCGGCGAACTCCTGAAACAGAGGGTAAGCGAGTTGGATACCTTCATCCCGACCGCGCTGCTCATCGACTTCGACGGCTTCGATTGGCAGCGCTGGCATGGCGCATTCAAGCCTTTCGACGACGAGGCATAAAAGTACCTGACTAGTGCTAATCTTCCGCTGGTCCTATCTCGCCCCTCCCTTGATGGGAGGGGGCAGGGGGGAGGGTGAGCCTTTGCCAGCTTTTCACCCTCTCCCCATCCCTCCCCCATCAAGGGGGAGGGGGTGTTTGGGGCAGTTTGCGGAAGATTGTCGCTAACCAGGTAAAAGTATAAAAGGATACCAGCTCTATGGCACTTCCCTCCACCGTATACCGCGCCTCGGTTCAGCTCTCCGATCTGGATCGCCAGGTCTATGAACAGTTGCAAACCACCATAGCCAAGCACCCCTCCGAGACGGAGGAGCGGCTGGTGACCCGCCTGATCGCCTACGCCCTCTGCTATCAGGAGGAGCTGGTGTTCACCAAGGGGGTGGGGTCGGGTGATGAGCCGGACTTGTGGGTCAAGGGGGCCGATGGCAGGGTCCAGCTCTGGATCGAGGTAGGTCTTCCCGATCCGGATCGGCTGGCCAAGTCGTGCCGTCACGTGGAGCGCGCCATCCTGTTTGCCTGTGGTCCGGCCCAAACCAGAAGCCGCTGGCTGACGCAGCACCTGCAGAAGCTGGGGGCGAGCCAGAACCTGACCATCATCGGCATAGACTTCGGCTTTCTCGGGAAGCTGGTGGAAAACCTGCAGAGGGCCATTAACTGGTCGCTGACGGTCACCGAGGGGGCACTGTACCTCAGCGTCGCAGATCAGAGCTTTGAGACCGCCCTTGAGCATCTGAGCGGGCCGCAGCTTAACCGGTAGAAAGACAAAAGCCTGGCCACGGGAGGGGGGGGGTATCACGCTTGTGATCCCCCAGCTACTCTGGGTCAGGCTTATTGCGTTTAAAGGATGCCGAAAAAAGAAAAGCCCCGGATTACTCCGGGGCTTTTCATAAAGTTCTACGCTATGTTTGTTAAGCCCTGGAAACGTTGGCCGCCTGAAGACCTTTCGGGCCTTTTACGATTTCGAACGTCACGCTGTCGCCCTCGGTGAGGGATTTGAAGCCGTCGCCAGTAATAGCGGAAAAATGTACGAAAACATCCTCGCCGTTTTCCTGCTCAAGAAAGCCAAACCCCTTGCTGTCGTTAAACCATTTTACAGTTCCGTTTACCATTTACTTACTTCTCCCATATTGCTTCTTGTTGGTTTTATCCGGGAACATCCACGGATGCGACACCATAACAGCTTTGCCTGCAGCATGTCAATCTTATAATTTTAAAATTCGTTAAATGCCTTTTTTCTTGGAAAAGGGCTGGAAATCCGGCTCCGATTGACTTTGACATCGGGGTGTAGTAGCGTGCCCAGCACGGCAAGTTGCTGTCTGTGACTGTTGTAAATCAGGGGCGGGCCCTGGTTGCCAGAGCGCGGCCGGATGACGCTGTTCTTAAGGATTTCAGCACAGTGCGCTATAGAACATGGAGTAGCAGATGAAGATATGGATCGACGCGGATGCCTGCCCCAGGGTCATCAAAGACATGGTTTACCGTGCTTCGGAAAGACTCAAGGTGCCGGTCTGTCTGGTGGCCAATAACGATCTCTCCAAGGCTCACACGAAGCTTGTGACTTCGGTGCGGGTAAAAAACGGCTTCGATGTGGCCGACGATTACATAGCGGAGCATGCCGAGGCTTGCGACCTGGTGATCACCGCGGACATCCCGCTTGCCGCACGGATTGTGGAAAAGGGGGGCGTCGCACTGGATCCGCGGGGCGAGCTTTACACGGAGGAGAATGTCGGCGAAAGGCTTTCCATGCGCAACCTGATGCAGGAGCTGCGTGCCGACGGCCTCGTTCAGGGCGGGCCCGGTCAGTTCAGCCTCACCGACCGCCAGCGCTTCGCCTCTTCGATGGATCGGCTGCTGACCAAAATGGTGCGCGACAGCCGCTGACCGCAGGGTGGATGTTCTTGAAGGGGAGGGGACGCCATGGCTGCTGCACTTTGTCTTTGTCTCTGACTTTACGGCCATGCTAATGTAGTGAATATAATCCATCAACCCGTTAACGAGACACAGTGTGAGCAGTATGAGAGCCGGCGCTCGGCAAAAACTCCCCCGGGAGATCGAACTGGAGCAAAAACGCTACGAACTTGCAGCCTTGCGCGCACGGCACGTGGCAGCTCGTGCGGCCCTGCAGAGGTTGCGTGACGAGATCGCGCAGTTCGAAAGGGACTACGACCGGACTCTGGGGCGGCGCATGGCCGAACTGGAGCGCATCGAGGCCGAGATTGCCCGCCTTGGCGGTCCCCGGGCCGAAACGGATGCCCGTTTTGAGAGCGGCGCTTCGGGGCAGGGAAGCGGTGGATTCGAGCAGAGTCGTGCAGGCGCTGCTCGGGATAGCGGGGCAGCTGGTGCTCGCGAGGGGGCTTGGAAGTCGGAGGTGCAGGACATCAAGTCGCTGTACCGCGAGGTGGCCAAGGCGATTCATCCCGATCTGGCTTGCGCCGGTCCGGCGAAGCTTGTCCGTCACGAGCTGATGTCCAAGGCGAACCGTGCCTATGCTGACCTCGACCGGCGGACGCTTCAAGAGATACTTCGCAAATGGAGGGTGTCTCACGGCTTGGCTGAAGATGGCGCCGGCCGTGACGAACTGGCTCGCCTGGTCGGCGAGATCTCCCGGGAGCGCCAGGCCCTTGGAGCGGTAGACGAAATGGTGGCTGAATTGCGGGGGAGCTACGCCTGCCGCTTTAAATTGCGTGCCGATGCGGGCCTGGCCCACGGCAGCGATCTCTTCGCCGACCTGCTTGCCGTCGCCGACCTGAACATCGCCAGGGCGCTGCGTCGTCTGGCTGCGCTGAAGCTTAAGGGTGAAAAACCGCAGGGGCCTCTAGCGAAGCGGCCCAGGCAGTGCAGAAATCTCTGCTTCCCCGCCGGATTGTCTTGCGGGACCCTCTATCTCAGGGACCGGACCTCGGTCAGCTACAACCGGTGGCAGCAGGTCGGTCCGGCCATCGGGTCAATCGAGATCGACTGCGACAAGTCGGTGCGTCTGGACGTTAAAGAGCGGGCGGCTACCGGTCTTGCCTGGCTGCGGCAGCTCAAGCCTTACGATCTGCAGTCGCTCTTCCTTTACGATGTCTGCGACACCGACCTGGACAGCATCGTCCACCTGACCGGCCTCGATGAACTTTACCTGTCGGGTCCGCGGTTGACCGATTCTGCGCTTTCGGCCATTTCCTCACTGGTCAATCTGAAGCGCATCTACATTTACCAGACCGGCATCTCGGACAGCGGACTCGTATACCTGAAAAGCCTGCCCAGTCTCACCGGGCTCACCAGTAGCGGCAACAGTATCACCGATGCGGGGCTGGCCGGATTGGAGCGAGCCATCCCACGGGTGAAGACGGTGAGCTTTCAGTGGAAAAGGTAACCCTCCCCCGGCCCCCACTGCCGTTAAGTTAATCTTTGGAGAGGGTAGGGAGAGGGGGACCGCATCACCGGTTCAGGATCCGGTCCATGTCCTCGATCAGGTCATCGGCGTCCTCGAGCCCCACCGAGAGCCGCACCAGGGTGTCCTTGATGCCTCGCGCCTCGCGCTCCGCCGCGGGCATGGCCGCGTGGGACATCTTGGCGGGATAGGAAAGGATGCTCTCCACGCCCCCCAGGCTCACCGCGAATGCCGCCAGTTTCACCCCTTCCAAAAGCCTCTTGGTGGTTTTATAGTCCGTCAGTTCGAAGGAGAGCACCGCACCCGGGCCGCTTGCCTGCGCATTGTGGATCGCGTACCCCGGATGCTCGGGGAGACCCGGATAGTACACCTTCGCCACGCTCTTTTGTTCCTGAAGCCAGCCGACGATGCGCCTGGCGCTGGCCTGGCTCTCCTCCATGCGCACCTTGAGGGTCTTCAGCCCGCGCAGCACAAGCCAGCAGTCCTGGGGACCGAGCACCGCGCCGAAGGCGTTCTGTATGAAGCGCAGTCTCTGGCCCAGTGCCGGATCGCCGGTCACGGCAAAGCCGCAGATGACGTCGGAGTGGCCGTTTAGGAACTTGGTGCCGCTGTGCAGCACGATGTCGCAGCCAAGCTCCAGCGGGCGCTGCAGATACGGGGTCATGAAGGTGTTGTCTACTATGGTCAAAAGACCCTTCTCCCTGGCAAGTGCGGCGGCCGCAGCCAGGTCGATGATCTTGATCAGCGGGTTGGACGGGGTCTCCAGGTAGAGCGCCCTGGTCTCGGGCCGGATGGCAGCGGCGATGGCTCCCTGGTCAGTGGCGTCTACGAAGGTCACCTGCAGTCCCCAACCCTTGAACAGGGTCGAAAGTACCCGGAAGGTCCCTCCGTACACGTCCTCGCAGACGACCAGGTGGTCGCCGGGGGCGAAGATCAAGAAGGTCGAGGTGATGGCAGCCATGCCGGAGGCGAAGGCGAGGCCGGTCGAGCCCCCTTCAAGCTTCGCCACAGCCTCTTCCAGCGCCTCCCGGGTCGGGTTGCCGGAGCGTGCGTAATCGTACCTGCCGAAATGGTCCATGGAGCGCTGGGCGAAGGTGGAACTCAGATAGATGGGATGGCTCAGGGAGCCGTGCTCCGGATCTATCGGGTTGCCGCCGTGGATGAGTTCGGTTGCGAATTTCATGCTTTATTCTCCTTCTTCAAACGCCTGCGCGAGGTCCGCGATCAGGTCGTCCTTGTCTTCGATACCCACCGAGAGGCGGAGCAGGAGGTGGTTTATGCCGAGCCGCTCCAGCGTCTCCGGCTCGATGTCGGCGTGGGTCTGCACCTGCGGGAAGGTGATCAGGCTCTCCACGCCGCCCAGACTCTCGGCGAAGGAAATCAGCTTCGTTTTCATGAGCAGGCGGTTCACCAGGTGGGGCTCGGTGACCTCGAAGGCGATCATGGCGCCGAAACCCTTGCCGCGCGCCCGCATCAGGTCGTGCCCGGGATGGTCCGCAAGCCCTGGATAGTAGACCTTGCCGACTCCCGCGTGGCCGGTGAGCCAGTTGGCGATGGCCGATGCGTTCTCCTGCTGCCGGTCCAGGCGTATGGTGAGCGTCTTCATGCCGCGGATGGTGAGCCAGGAGTCCTGCGGGCCCAGCACGGCGCCGACGCCGTTTTGGTGGAAATAGACCTGCTCGGCCAGTTCCGGGTCCTTGACGGCCACAAGTCCGCAGACCGTGTCGTTGTGTCCCGCCAGGTACTTGCTTGCCGAATAGATGGTGATGTCGGCGCCCAGATCCAGCGGGCGCAACAGGTAAGGTGTCAGGAAGGTGTTGTCCACGATACAGAGCAGTCCGTGCCCCTTGCACAGTGCGGCCAGTCCCTCGATGTCGGCCACCTTCAACAGCGGGTTGGTGAGCGACTCCACGAACAGCGCGCGCGTATTGGGGCGGATCGCCTGCCGGACCAGGCCCACGTCGCTCGTGTCCACATAGCTGAAGCTGAGGCCGAACTGCTGGAAGATCTTCTCGAAAAGCCGGTAGCTTCCGCCGTAGAGATCCTCGGTGACGATCAGGTGGTCCCCCTGTTTGAAGAGGAACATCAGGCTGGTGATGGCTGCCATCCCCGATGCATAGGCGAAGCCGCGGCACCCCCCATCCAGGGCCGCCATCCCTTCCTCCAGGGCCTGCCTGGTCGGATTGCCGGACCTGCTGTAGTCGTAACCCGTGCTCTGGCCCAGTCCCGGATGGCGGAACGTGGCCGTCTGGTAGATCGGCACAGTGACCGCTCCGGTTCTCGTCTCCCGCTGCAGGCCGATATGTGCTGCCTTGGTTGCCATGTTCATCTGTTCCACCTCCAATAAGAAAAGTCCCCTTCCGGGGTCGGAAGGGGACTTTTTTATATTGGTCCGCGCTTCCTTATCTTCCGGAACAGCAACGTTCCGCAGGATTTGGCACCTTCCCGGAAAGGGAGGTTGCCGCGACGTCACAGGGCCAGTCCCTCGATCGCTCTAGATAAGTCATGCTATTTAATTATAGGTCGTGAGCCTGAGCTTCGATACGACGTTTATACTAATACTTAATCCGAGCATTTCTGTCAATAATAAACTTGCCGCGGGATTACTGATCGTTACCATTTCACTGTCATGCGGTTTTTTGAATGAAAAAACTCGCCAATTCAAGAGGTTATGTGCTGCGAAGTCTGCAGTCACTGGCAGCCACTGGCAGTCACTGGCAGTCATGCTGTAATTATTGGACTTAACAGTACGACCATAAGGATGATGATGTTTGGACTGTAAGTAATATCGACATACCTGTGTTTTTCAGGATCCTGGCGCTTCGTTATGCGTTTTCCCATCCTGCCTCAACGCTCTGCCGACGTGAAAATCAGAATGAGCCGGCTCAATGCCTGGCGGTTGTCTTGTAAACGGAATGACTGCGCTACCGATCATTGGCACAGACGAGGGTTGATCTGACAGCAGAACAAATATTATTGACAACGCAAATAAACGTGTCAATAATAGCTCATATCCAACTTTGATAAATGGAGGAACGATCAATGGCATCTTTAGTAGAAATCGCGGCTCAGATCGTAGCGTCACATGCGTCGAGTACTCCGATGACTTCAGACCAGCTTATATTCGAAATCGGCAAGGTACATAACGCTCTCAAAAATTTGGAAGCCGGTCAGTCACTAGAGGGAGTAGAGGAAACTAAAACCTCTCTGACTGTGAAGGAGGCGTTCAAAAAAGGGGAAGTGATCTGCATGGTGTGCGGCAAAGGTGGTTTCAAGACCTTGGCGCGTCATCTGAGTACTGCTCACGGCATGAAGCCAGGTGAATACAAGAAGCAGTTCGGCATTCCCAGCAAGCAGCCGCTCTCCGCCAAGAGCTATTCCGAGTCCAGAAGGAAGATGGCGCAGGACAGAGGTCTCGCCGACAACCTTGCCAAGGCGAGGGAAGTCAGGATGGCCAACATCGAGGCGAAGAAGGCCGCTCCGGCCAAGGCCGCCAAGCCTGCCAAAGCCGTGAAGGCTGCCAAGGCCCCGAAGGTCGCCAAGCCGAAGGTCGCAAAAACCAAGGCTGTCGCCACCTGATTTTTTCTCCTCAAGCTCTCGACGAAAAAGCCGCCCCGGCGAAAAGGGGCGGCTTTTTCGTTGCGGCTGCACGTCTTTAATGATGTGGTAAGGTTGTGACACATTAAAACCGGCGCTGCCGGTTTTCCCCAAATGAGCAGTAATCGCAGGAGGCAGATCATGACCCGCGCAAATGACACCTCGTTCAATCAGACCATCCCGCTCAGGAGCGATCCGGCCCTGCGCCGCCGTTTCATGGTGATCGATGACCCCGAGCTCCGGGGTAACCTCCGCTTCGGACTGCTGCTGGAAATCCTCGACAAGGTGGCCGAGGAAACGGCGCTGACGTACGTGAACCGCTTCTATCCCGAGGCGCGGGTGGTCACCGCGGCGATCGACAACATCCTTGTGCGCCATGCGGCCGACGTCACCCAGGATCTCGATTTTGCCGCGCGCATCAACCATGTCGGGCGCAGCTCCGTCGAGATCGGCATCAGGGTGTCGCAGCCCGGCGAGCCGGCAAACCATGTCGCTTCCTGCTATTTCACCATGGTGGCAAGGTCCGGGGTCGGGGAGGGTGCCGTCAGTCTGCAGCTGCCGCCTCTTGAGTACCAGGACCACACCGAAAAGGCCCGTGCCCAAAAGGCCGTGGCGCGGCGCGAAGAGTACAAGAAGCAAAGGGCCGCGCTCCTCGAGCCTCCCAGCCGGCAGGAGTACGAGATGTTCACCGCCTTGCACAAGGCCCAGGACGAGCCCGGCTTCCAGGGGCTTTTGGTGGGCCGTATGGCGACCGATTCCTGGGAGCGCATGGTTCCGGAATACGAGAACGTGCCGCAGAAGATCTTCGGAGGGTACCTGATCCGCCGCGCCTACGAGCTGGCCGCCATCTGCTCCGAGCTGGTGGCGCCCGACCGCTCCATCATCGCCGCCGTGAACCGCATCAACTTCTATGAGCCGGTGCGCATGGGCGACAAGCTGCATTACACGGCGCAGGTCGTCTATACCCGGGACAGTTTCATCTGCGTCGAGGCGAACATCGAGCGCATCAGCGCCGACCGCACCACGAGGGCCCTGTCCAACTCCTGCCTGTTCACCTTCGTCAACGTGGACAGGACGCTGGCCCACCGCCCGGTGCCCGGGGTCTACCCGACCACCTACGCGGAGGAGGCCCGCTACCTCGCGGCGCATCGCAGCTACCTGGCCCTGAGCGAGCATTACCGCATCATCTGATCGCAGCAGTCTCGCCTGGCCCACGGCGCCCTTGGCGGTAAGGCGGGGGCGAATATTATTCGCCCCTACAGTGGCACACCTTGCCTCCCTCTCGGTGGGGCGGAACTCGCGTGGCGGCACGGTGCAGGGGCGAATCATCATTGGCCCTGGTGGCAAACCTCTCTCGGTGGGGCCGAGCCGGCGTGACGCCGAAACATCCTGAAGCACAAACGGAAGAAGGCGACGGTGCTAAACCGTCGCCTTCTTCTTTGATGGGGGAATTGTCGTACTGCCGCCTTGGTGCTGTCAGTGACTACCGGTCACCTAAGTTGCGCCACTCGACCGCACCGAAGCGCGAGTCTCCCAGGAAGGTGTACACGACACTCAGCGTCCCGTCGCTTTGCTGCCTGCTGGGGAGGTTGCTGTAATGGGCGTCCCGGTGCGATTTGACATACTGCAGCCCCAATCCGTGCCGGCCGTAGACGCGGATGGTGACGTTGGCGACGGCGCGGACGATCCTCTCGGTCCCGTCCGAATTGTCGGAGCCGGTGCCGCTCACATAGTAGCCGCGTCCCACCAGTTCGAGGGCCGCCCGGTCGCCCAAGAGCAGGCGAAGCGACAGGATCCCCTGCGGGGTCACCCCGTAGTGGTAATCCCTGTCTCCATTGGCGACCGGGGTGACTCCGGCAGCTCCGAAGCCCGCGCCGCCCAGTAGCGATCCCTGGAGCGCCACGCCGGGCGCGACCCAGTACTGGGCGGTGGTGCCAAGCGACAGGGCGGTAGTGGAGACGCGGAAGACGCCGGGGGAGATGTAGTCGTAGCTTCCGTAAAGCCCCCAGATGCCGCGGTAGTCCTCGCCGGCCTGGTACTTTTTGCCGTAAAGCAGGCCACGCAGCAGTACGATCCCTAGCGGGTTGGATGCCTTGGAGAGCCCGCTGATCTGGAAGTCGAAGTAGTCCAGTGGGCGCGTGTAGCTGTAGCCCCTCTTGCCGGGGAGTCCGTAGGATATGGCGAAGTCGGCGGTAGCGGCCTGCTGCGAATTACCGCTCAAGGCGGCGCCCAGCCGCATGCGCCAGGAGATGGCCGGGTCATGACTGGGAAAGACCGTCTTGAAGCGGTCGCCGAAGGCGAAGCGGTTGAACGCCGTGGTCGGCGAGATAACGGCCGCGCCGAGTTCATGCCAGGCATCCGGGTGCGGGACGTTCTCCTTCAACACCAGTGCCGACATCCGGAACAGCGCCTCGCCCAGCAGGGACCCTGAAGTGCCGGTGGTGGCCATGTCGTTGATGGAGGGGTGACCGGTTTCGCCGGCCATCTCCCATGCGAAGCTCCCCAGGTTGCTGTAGGCGGCAGACTCCCAAAACCCCAGGCCGCAGGAACGGGCCAGTCCGTACATGGTGGCCCCCTGGTAGGGATGGCCGAACTGGTTGGTGTTGAAGGGGTCGTTATCGAACTTCCAGTTTTGTCGCCTCAGGTGGTCCCAGGTGGTGGAGAAGGTCGAGCTGTAGGTCTTTTTCCCATCATCGGAGCGCTCATCCGACAGGGCTATCCGGTCATGGAGGTTAAGCAGGATCAAGAAGGTTGGCACCTCAAGTGCAGGAATGAGATAGCTTTTGCCGGCTCCGGTTTCCCAGGAGTGCACGGGGGGCGACGCCGGATCGAATGCCGTTGCCGCCCGGTTCGGCTCTGCAGCTGCGCTGAGTACCGGGTTGCCCTTTTTCCCACGCCGCCAATCGAAGGCGCTGGGGGGCGCCTCAACTGCCGATTGCGGTGAAGCCTGCTGCGGTGATGACAGGGCGGGTGCGGTGTCCGGTGATTTCGCCGCATCTGACTGCGGGGCCTGGTAATCAAATCCGGTTATGACCGGCACCAGCATGGCTAAAGCCAGCATCCTGAGCGAGATCCGCATCTTTAAAGACCTGTGCGCGGGATGGGTTGAATAAGGGGCCATATCTACCTCGTCTTGTGTGATAACTCGGAGTGAGCAGGCATTAAAGCTGTGTTACTTTATCACAACCTCCAGTCATTTCACGCTTCACTGGATTATTCAGGTCGAAATAACAGGTCGACCCGAGTAGACTATAGGCTATGCCAAGTACGGGATGGGGCCGTTATGACACACTGAGAACCTGATCGAAGGAGCATCCATGAAGACACTGGCAGATCTTTTCCAGACCTTTGAGACACGAGGCGATAAAACAGCCTTCGTGAACCGCACCGGTGTGCGGCGCTTGGTGGTCTCTTACCGCGAATTCTCCGCACTGTCTCTGAAGATGGCAAACCTGCTGGCGCAAAAAGGTGTGGCGCCCGGTGATCGCGTGCTGCTCTGGGGCCCCAACTCTTCCTGGTGGGCGGTCGCCTATTGGGGCATCATCATGCGCGGCGCGGTAGCCGTGCCGGTGGACTTCATGTCGGACCGGGCGCGGGCCGAGTCGATCTGCAACCTGACCCGCTCGAAGATCGCGATACAGAGCCGCTTCAAGCCGGAGCGGCTCACCGATGTCGACTCCATGCTTCTGGAAGAACTCCAGTACCTGCTGGAGGATGTCCCGCCCATCGCCGAGACTGCTCACCCGTTTCCCGACGATATGGCGCAGCTCATCTATACCTCCGGGACCACAGGCAATCCCAAGGGGGTAATCCTCTCCCACAAGAACCTGATCGCCAACATGAAGCAGATAAACGAGCAGGTGCCGATCATCACCCCCGCCTTCACCTTTTTGTCGCTGTTGCCGCTGTCCCACATGTTCGAGCAGATGGGGGGCTTTTTCACGCCGCTTTACCGCGGCGCCGCCATCGTCTATCCGCGCACGCTGAAGCCTTCCGCCATCATGGACGCCCTGAGCGAGGAGGACATCTACGTCATCATGTCCGTTCCCCGTCTCATGCAGTTGCTCAAGACGACGATAGAGCGGGAACTGGCGGAGAAGCGTCTCGATGGCGTCTTCGGGTGGCTGTCCCGGGTGGCGGCCGGGGTGCCGAAGGGGGGCCGCCGCCTGCTGTTTTTCCCGGTGCACGGCAAATTCGGCGGCAATTTTACCGTCTTCGTCTCGGGGGGCGCCCCCCTTGACCCCGAGGTCTTCAATTTCTGGGATCGCATGGGGTTTACCGTTTTGGAGGGGTACGGGCTGACCGAGTGCTCGCCGGTCCTATGCGTCAACACCATGCAGCGGCAGGCGGCCGGTTCGGTCGGGCCGCCTCTGCCCGGGGTCGAGCTGAAGCTCCAGGAGAAGGAGGTGCTGGCCCGGGGCGACAACGTCTTCCCCGGCTATTACGAAAACGAGCAGGCGACCCGCGCGGCTTTCACCGGCGACGGCTGGTTCAGGACCGGCGACATCGGCGAGATAGCCCCCGATGGCTGGCTCACCATCAAGGGGCGCGAGAAGGAGTTGATCGTCACCGGCGCCGGCGTCAACGTCTATCCCGATGAACTGGAAGCGGTGCTCAACAAGATCCCCGGAGTCAGGGAGTCCTGCGTCATCGGGGTCGAGAGGGGAGGGGGGGAGGAAGTGCACGCCGTCCTGCTTCTGGACGGCGACGGGGTGAAGCCCGAACAGATCATCGGCCAGGCCAACCAGAGGCTCGACGCGATGCACCAGATAACCGGCTTCACGATCTGGCGGGAACCGGAATTCCCCAAGACCACCACCTTGAAGATCAAGAAGTTCGTCGTGAAGGAGGAGGTGAAAAAAGGGAGTGCGGGAGGCGATGCCGGTGTCTCCAAGGACGCCCTGATCAACCTGGTCGCCAGGGTAACCGGGGCCAGCGCCGCCGGGATCCGCGAGGATTCCCTGCTGGTCGCGGATTTGGGGCTCACCTCGATAGACCGGCTGGAACTGGTGAACTTCCTGGAACAGGAGTATCGCCTCGATATCGAGGACTCCCAGATCGGGGTGCAGACCAGGGTTTCCGATCTGCGGCAGATCATTTCCAAACGGGAGAAGGTCAGCCACCGCGACCATTTCCGGTTCTGGACCAACTCGACTGCGGTGCGCGGGGTGCGGATGATCGGCGACGCCCTCTTGAACTACCCGCTGTTCCGCAGCTTCGTTTCGCTCGAGGTGCGCGGTGCCGAGCGGCTGGAAAAGCTTACCGGGCCGGTGATCTTCGTGGCGAACCACCTGAGCTATTTCGACCAGCCCTCCATCATGTTCGCGCTGCCGAAACGGATACGCTATCGCAGCGCCACTGCCGCCTGGAAGGAATTCTTCTTCGACGACTACCATGGGCTGAACCGCCTGTGGCGGCGTTTTTGTTACGACTACGGGACCTGGCTTGTCAATCTGTTCCCACTGCCGCAAAGAAGCGGTTTCAGCGGTTCGCTCAGATTCATGGGGAGGCTCGCCGATAGCGGCATCAACACCCTGATCTTTCCCGAAGGCGAGCACTCCAGGGATGGCAGGATGCACGAGTTCCAGATGGGGCTGGGCATCATCGTCAAGGAGTTGGGCATCCCGGTGCTGCCGATAAAAATAAGCGGCACCGAACGGGTACTTGCGCCCGAATGGCACTTCCCCAGGCGCGGCAAGGTCACCATAACCTTCGGGGAACCGCTGCATTTCCGTTACGAAGAGCCGGCGGAGATCGTGGAAAAGACCCACCGCGCGGTGGAAGAGCTTCAGTAGGCATATCCAATGACAAAGCTGGACTTTGTACTGTCATATCCATCATAATGCGCCGGCAAAATAGAGAGGAGGTTACACGGGATGGATGCAGAACCGATCTCACTGTCTTATCGCCGATACGCACTGGGGCTTCTGCTAGCGGTGAACCTGCTGAACTACATCGACCGGCAGGTGCTGTTCGCCGTTTTCCCGCTGATAAAGGCGGATTTCGCCATCTCGGATACGGAACTGGGACTGCTCGGCAGCGCCTTCATGCTGAGCTACATGCTGTTCGCACCGCTCTTCGGCTGGCTCGGCGACCATTGGAGCCGCGTCAAACTCGCCGCGGGCGGACTGGTGGTCTGGAGCCTCGCCACGGCACTGGCCGGCTTTGCGCCCGGCTACCGCACGCTGCTGGCGGCCCGCGCCACCGTGGGGCTGGGCGAGGCGAGCTTCGGTACGGTCTCCCCCGGCCTGATCGCCGACTTCTTCAGCAAAGAGCAGCGGGGCCGGGTCCTCTCCTGGTTCTACGTGGCCATCCCTGTCGGCAGCGCACTCGGGTACCTCTTGGGGGGGGTGCTGGGACATCGCTTTGGCTGGCACGCTGCTTTTCTCATGGTCGGTATCCCCGGCCTCATCCTGGCAGTTCCCCTCGGACTTCTGCGCACCCCTGCGCGCGGAGGCGATGACGCAGGGCCCGAGAAGCCTGCGGCAAAGGCGTCCTCGGCCTATGCGCTGCTTTTCAAAAACCGCTCCTTTGTCAGCAATACCATCGCCATGGCCACCATGACCTTCGCAATCGGCGGGCTCGCCCAGTGGCTCCCCTCGTTTTTGAACCGGGTCCATGCCCTTGACGTGGAAAAGGCGAATACGCTGTTCGGAGCGACCACCGTACTGGCCGGCATACTGGGGACGCTCATCGGCGGCTGGCTGGGCGATCGATGGCAGAAAAAGAGCAGCAAGGGGTATCTGCTCATCTCGGGCTGGGGCTTTTTGATCGGTACCCCCTTCGCCGCCTGGGCCATCCTGGCCCACAGCATCACCGGATGCATGGCCGCCATATTCGTGGCGGAGTTCTTCCTCTTTCTGAATACCGGCCCCCTCAACACCGTCATCATCAACGTGACCCCTCCCGCCATCCGCGCCACGGCCTTCGCCGTCAATATCTTCTTCATCCACGCCCTGGGCGACGCCATCTCCCCCTCGATCCTGGGCTGGCTCTCCGATCACTTCGGGCTGCGCAACGCCCTCCTGGTCACTCCGTTGGTCATGGCGCTGGCCGGGTTGTTCTGCTTCATAGGCGGCAGATTCGTGGCACAGGACATGGCGCAGGCGGAGAGGGGGTGACAGCAAGTGGTTGGCTGCGCTTCCGGGAAAGCCTGACCGATTGAGGCCGAATCCTCCCGAAGTCATGAATTGACATGAAGTTAGAATTGGTGTATATAAGCTCTAATTAAAATTAGGACACCTAGACCTTGTGCAATGCATTGACCATAGATCTGGAGGACTGGTATCACGGCTTTTGTTCCGGTGCGCAACCAAGCGTTCCGGCTGAACAAAGGCGCGTGCGCCGGAACACGGAATTGATACTGGCACTGCTCGACGAATGTCGGGTCAGCGCCACCTTCTTCGTGCTCGGCTCCGTGGCCCAGCTCGACCCATCCCTTGTCCCCATGATCGCTGCCGCCGGGCACGAGATATCCTCCCACGGCTTTTCCCATACGCTGGTGCCGCGACTCGGTCCCTCGGCTTTTCGCGATGAGCTGCGCCGCAGCGCCGAGATCATCGCCCGCCAATCCGGATCGCTGCCGGCCGGTTTTCGAGCCCCCCAGTGGTCGCTTGGGGAGGCCACGCCGTGGGCCATGGATATCCTGCAGCAGGAGGGATACCTGTACGACTCGAGCTACAACCCGCTTGCCATTATCGGCAACCGCCGCGGACCGCGCGCGCCGTTCGCCATCAGGACCCGCGGCGGGTCCCTGCTCGAACTGCCGCCCATGGTCACTCCGTCGCCGCTGGGGAACCTTCCCACCGGGGGGGGGTGGGGCTTCAGGTTCTTCCCGCTGTCGCTGATCTGCCGCACCGTCCGCAGGCTCAACGATACCGGGCTTCCGGCCGTGCTCTACCTGCACCCGCGCGAGCTCGACCCGTTCGGCCCGAGACTGAAGCTTTCGCCGTTGCAGTCTTTCGTAAGCTACGGGCCGAGGACCGACGCTGCCGGGCGGCTCAGGGAGCTCTTGCGGCAATTCCGCTTTCAAACCCTGAAGGAGCTGGCGACCGCGTGGCAACCTGCCTAGTCATACCGGCTTACAATGCGGAAAAAACCATCGTCGCGGTGGCCCTTGAGGCGCTTCAGAGCGGCCTGCCGCTGCTTATCGTCGATGACGGCTCCTCTGATCAGACGGCGCAGCGCGTCGGCCACCTGCCGCTGTCTCTCTTAAGCCATCCCGAAAACCGGGGCAAGGGCGCGGCGCTGAAAACCGGCTTTGACTGGGCGCTGTCCCGGGGCTTCGATGCCGTGGTGACCCTCGACGCCGACGGCCAGCATGAGGTGGGCGCCGTGGCGCAACTGGTCGAGGCCGCGCGTGCCCGAGGGACCGACATCCTGATCGCCTCGCGCTACTCCCAATTCCAGGAGATGGCGGGGCTGCGCAGCTGCTGGAACCGGTTCGGCGTCTGGTGCATGGAGAAGCGCACCGGCCTTTTGATCAGCGACAGCCAGTCCGGCTTCCGCTACTATTCGGCGGCGCTATTGCGCCAGGTGAAGCTGGAGATGGACGGCTACAACATGGAGATGGAGGTTCTTCTCAAGGCGTGGCGTGCGGGATTTGTCATAGGTTCGCTCCCCATTGCCGCACGGGTGGCAGACGGACGCTCAACAAGTCATTACCGCCCGGTCCGTGACACTTGGAACATCTGCATGACCTTTCTGCGATACATGTAGCACGAGCCGTGTCATTGGACTTGCCGATGACAACAGGTTTAACCCGGGCCGCCAAGGCACAAAGTGACGCGACTGACTTTGGGCGAAGATCGGCAATGCACGTCTCGCTTTTAAAGAAGCTCCTTCTGTTTTTTTCACCAAGACTTGTTGCGGGAGAAAGATAGTTAAGTATAGTTGACTCCTGTCTCCGGCTCGTTGTCGGTACCCGCTGGAAAAGATCCAGAGCCCACTCGATTCACAGATCGCGAATCAGATACGGACCCAAACCCAATGGCGCGATTTTGCATCCATCATCTGATGCGGTTTAGCAACTTCAATGACAGTAGGGAGAATGGATTCTATGCTGTACGGTCTTAAAAAATACTCGCGCGAGAAGATCATCTCCACGCTGCTTTCCCTGGCGACCAATTCGTCCAACGAGAATCTTGCGCGCATGACGCACCTGATGGAACTCATCCCCAAAAAGGAATATTACAAGGAGCGCATCCGCTGGATTCGCGGCTTGATCCGGGAAAACCATCCCAGCATCGAATTTCCGCGCCGCATCCTGCGCGACCTGCATCCGAACCAGCGCGACAAGTGGATCACCAACCTGCTGGTGAACCACCTTTTGTCCGGGACCAACAAGAGAAAGATGTGGCAGGAGCGCGAGGGGTACTACCCCCCCTCCACCGTCGTGATCAGCCCGACCATGAAGTGCAACCTGAACTGCTACGGCTGTTACGCGGGCGACTACCAGAAAACGCTGGAACTCTCGCTGGATGAGATCGATTCGGTGCTCATGCAGATGAAGGAGATGGGTGTCTATTTCGCCGTCATCTCCGGCGGCGAGCCTTTTTTCAAGCAGGACATCTTCGAGATCTTCCGCAAGCACTCGGACATGGCCTTCCTGGTCTTCACGCACGGCGGGCTGATCGACGAGCAGATGGTGGAACGGCTGGTCGAGGTGGGCAACGTGATGCCCTCGTTCTCCCTTGAGGGGTACCGGGAGGAAACGGACGAGCGGCGCGGCCCGGGGCATTTCCAGAAGGTGATGCGCGCCATGGACCTGTTGCGCGGGGCGGGACTCTCCTTTTGCAGCTCCTTCACCCAGACCAGCGGCAACACGGAGATCATCACGGACGGCCGCTTCGTCGACATGCTGGTGGAAAAGGGTTGCTTCGCGATGTGGCTCTTCAGCTATGTGCCGATCGGCAGGGATCCCGAGATCGCCCTGATGCCGACCCCCGAGCAGCGCGATCTGATGCGCCGCACCACCATCGAGTACCGCGCCAAAAAGCCCATGCTCTTCATCGATTTCTGGAACGACGGGCCGATCATCAGCGGCTGTATCGCGGGGGGGCGCAAGTATTTCCATGTGAACGCCAACGGCGACATCGAGCCCTGCGTTTTCTGCCACTTCGCCGTCGACAATATCCGTCGCACGCCGCTCAAAGACGCCCTGCGCTCGCCGCTGTTCGCCAAGATCCGGCAAAAGCAGGGAGGCCATGACAACCTGTTGCGTCCCTGCATGCTGATCGATCACCCGGAAGTGGGACGGGAGCTGTTCGGCTCGCAGGGGGCCTACGCGACGCACGAGGGGGCGGCCGATATCTTCACCAAGTTCTCCGGTGCGCTGGACGGTTATGCCGCGCGCTATGCGGAGATTGCCGATCCCGCCTGGGAGCGGGAATTCGTCGGGCCGGCGCTGCCGGAGAAGCCCCGGAAATGTTCCGGCAATACCAAGGGGTGAGGCGGCCGGTTTGCAGCCGGAGTTCGAGGCAGGCAGTTTAATGTGTAGTGGCCCTCCCCGTGCAGCCGAGGCTGAGGGAGGTTTTCCGGCGCGGGTCGGCTAAAGAGATATCCCCTTGGCACTTTACAGCAACATAAACCTGTTCTTCATCAAGCTTTTTACCATCCTCGTGCCGCGCTTTCTGCACCCCCCCTTCGCCTTGTTCTGGGGCGGGCTGTTCTACCTGGTCCTGCCGGGTGCGCGCCGGAACCTGAGGAAAAACCTGTGTGTGGTAACCGGGTCCCACCGGGTGGAGCGGCTGGTCTTCTCCGCTTTCTACAAGTTCAGTCGCAACTGGTGCGACGTCATGCTGATGGCGAGGCTGCGCGGGGCGCGCCTTTTGAATCTGATCGGGCGCTGGACCACCGAGGAACCCCTGGACGACGCGCTGGCGGCAGGCAAGGGCGCCATCCTGATATCGATCCACCTCGGGAACTGGGAGCTCGGCGGGCTCGGGCTCGCCGAGAAAGGCTACCGGATGAACGTCCTCACCTTCCGGGAACCGGACGAGAAGGTGAACCTGCAGCGCGAAGCGATCCGCCGCGAGAGGGGGATCAATTTCATCTACGTGGACCGCGAGGCGAGTTCGCCTCTCGCCATCGTGGAGGCGGTGAGCGCGTTGAACCGAAACGAGGTGCTGGCGATCCTCGGTGACCGGGACGGCTCCTCGTACACCAGGACCCTGGATTTCTTCGGCAGGCCGACGCCGATTCCGCTCGGGGCCGCCTACCTGGCGCTGGCCAGCGGCGCGCCGGTCATCCCGGTCTTCGTCCCGCTGGAGGGGGGGAGTTACGCGGCGATCATGGAGGAGCCGATCTTCTTCCCGGACCGGCGCGAAGACCGCGAACGCATCGTTTCGGAGGGGACCCGGCAGATCCTGCGGGTCTTCGAGCGTTACATCAGGAAGTATCCGGATCAGTGGTACAACTTCTTCGATTACTGGGCGGCTCCAAAATCCCGACAGCAAAAGGAGTAGAGAATGACTGATGAACTGATACCTCAGGTCAAGCAACTGATCATAGACAGCCTGCGCATCGAGGGGATGTCGACCCTCGATATCGAAACGGACGCCCCGCTGTTCGGGGAAGGCCTGGGGCTTGATTCCGTGGACGCCCTGCAGCTTGTGGTCGGGATGGAAAACGCCTTCGGTGTCGTGGTGCCCGATGCGGCCGTCGGCACCAAGGTGTTCCAGTCGGTGCGCACCATGGCAGAGTACATAGCAAAGCAGAGCGCATGAGGCTTTTGCTCGTTTCTCCCGGATGGCCCAAAGGGAGACTCTGGGGGGAGCTGGGTTTCAAGTTTCCCTCCCTCTCCCTTGCCGCGCTTGCCGCCGCCACCCCCCCCGACTGGGAGGTGTGGCTGGGCGACGAGAACCTGGAGCCGCTCGACCTTCTGGCCGACGTCGACCTGGTGGCGATCACCGCCATGACCCCCCAGGCGCCCCGCGCCTACCAGATCGCCGACGCCTTCCGCGCCCGCGCCGTCCCGGTGGTCATGGGGGGCTTTCACGCCAGCAACCTGCCGGATGAGGCGCTTCGCCACGTCGACGCGGTTGTGGTCGGGGAGGGGGACCTGGTCTGGCCGCTCCTGCTCGCCGATCTCTCGCAGGGGACCCTTAAGCGCAGCTACCGGAGCTGCGACCTGCTCCAGATGGCCGGGGTCCCCTTTGCCCGGCGCGACCTCTTTACCGGCAAGGGGTACCTGCTCACCAACACCATCCAGACCAGCCGCGGTTGTCCCCACGACTGCGAGTTCTGCTCCGTCACCGCGTTTTTCGGCAGGAAATATCGGCAAAGGCCGCTGGAGCTGGTGCTTGCCGAACTGGAGACGCTGCGAAAAAGCGGCTCCTTCGTTTTTTTCGTGGACGACAACCTGGTGGCGAACCGCAGCTACGCGGCGGACCTTTTCTCCGGCATGCGCGGCATGGGGCTCAAGTGGCTCTCCCACGCCCCGATCGACTTCGCCCTGGACGCTCCGCTGGTGCGCGCCGCCGGGGCTGCGGGGTGCGTCGGCATGTTCGTCGGGTTCGAGTCGCTGAACCAGCAGACCCTGGTCGCCATCGGCAAAAAGACCAACGTGGCGGCGGGCTATCTCGAGCAGGCCCGGGTCTTTCGTGACAACGGCATCGGCATCCTCGGGTCCTTCGTGCTCGGCTGCGACGGGGACACCCCCGCCATCTTCGAGCAGATACTGCGCTTTTGCGAGGAGGCCCGGTTAGAGGCGGCCATCTTCCCCATCCTCACCCCGTATCCCGGCACCCGGGTGCGCGAACGGCTGGAGCTGGAGGGACGCATCACCTCCGACGACTGGCGCAACTACGACATGGGGCACGTGAACTTCGAGCCGCGGGGCATGAGCGCCGAGGAGCTACAGGCGGGCCACGACTGGCTGAACCGCAGCTTTTACTCGCTTCCCTCCATGTACCGGCGCATCTTCAGGCTGCACCGCTCGCTGCAGGTGTTCGCCCCGATGAACTTCGGCTTCAAAAGCGCGATCCGGCGCGCGGGGAAGTCGGCGCCCCAGGGCTCGTCAACAACCGGCGCCCGGATGTGACGCGCCTCGCGTCGAGGCGCTTGGGCGCGAGGCGCGTTCCATCCGGGTCCGGACTTTTGTTTTTCGGAGTTTTCCGATGAACTGCTTCATGTTTCCCGGACAGCCGCTGTCAGCCGGCACAGCGCTCCCCGATGACGCCGATTTCGCGCAGATTTCGGAGCTGGTGTGCCGGGCGGCGCATCTCGAGCCGCGCAGTTTCCCAGGGCCGGCAGGGGAGGGGTCTGAGGACCTGAGGCTGCAGCTTTTCGGCGTCGCGCAAAGCCTGTACCGCTTGCGCTGCTTGCGCCGTGCAGGGAGGCGCCCCGGCCTGGTCGCCCAGCACAGCATGGGCATCTACCCCGCCCTGGTGGCTTGCGCATCCATTGGCGAAACCGAGGCGATCGAGATCACCTGGAGGGTCGGGTCTTCCCTGGCCCGCCTGGGCAGGGCGCAGGATCATGCCTTCGGCTGCGTCATCGGCCTCAGGCTCGATGCCGTCCTGGCGCTCGCCGGCAACAACGGGGTGCATCTGGCCAACCACAACACCTCGCGCCACTTCCTGATTGCCGGGAAAAGGGACCGGGTCAAAGCCGCCATGACGGAGGCGTCGGCCTGCGGTGCCTACTCCGCGCGCAGCTTCGACTGCGACGCCCCGATCCATACCCCGCTGATGGCGCAGCTGGAGCCGGAGCTGAGGGGGGTCTTCGCCGACTACCGCTATGGCGAGCCTGCCTGTCCCCTGATGGATCATCTGGATCAGAACTACCTGCGACGCGCCGACATCCCCGCGTTTTTGCTGCGGCAGTTGAGCCTGCCCGTTTATTGGGAGAGGACCTACCTGGCGCTGCGTGCAGCCGGGGTGCAGGAGTTCGTCGAGGTCGGGGCGGGGGAAGCCCTGAAAAAATACAACCGATGGATCGAGGCCGAATATGAAGCCTGAGACGGTAAAGAACTATCACGAGACCCGGGTCCGCGTCCGCTTCAACGAGGTAGACGCCTACCGGATCGCCTGGCACGGCCATTACGTCGCCTGGATGGAAGAGGCCCGAAACGACCTGGCCGGCCGTTTCGGGGTGGATGCGGCGCAGATTGCGGCTGCCGGCTTTCAGGCCCCGGTGGTCGCTTTGGAGCTGAAATACCTGCGCCCCGCGCGCTTTGGCGAGCAACTGCGGGTGCGCACCAGGCTGGCTCGCACCGATGCGGCGACCCTGGAATTTCACAGCGACATCATCGGCGAGGACGGCAAGCTCTCGGCCACCGGGCGCACCGTACACGCGCTCACCGACGAGCGCGGCATTTTGCAGTACGCGCTGCCGCAGCCGATCGCCGCCAGGCTTTCCGTGCTGCTCCATTGTCTGGGTGGCTAAATGGACATCCTGCTCGTCTCCGCCAACAGGGAGAAAAACCCCTACCCGGTCTTCCCCCTGGGGCTCTCCTACCTGGCCGGTGCGCTCGCCGGCCGGGGGCACAGGCTGCGGGTGCTCGACCTGTGCTTCGCCGAGGACCCGGAGCTTGCCCGGCGCGAGGCGCTGGCGGGGTTCTCCCCCGACGCCGTGGTCGTCTCCATCAGGAACATCGACAACGTCACCTTCCCCGGGAGCCGCTCCTACATCTCGGGTGTCAAGGAGGTGGTCGACGGCTTCCGGGGCACGGCGGTCGTGATCCTGGGCGGCTCCGGCTTTTCCCTGATGCCGGTGCAACTGCTGGCGCACCTGGACGCGGATTTCGGCGTGGTCGGCGAGGGTGAGGAGGTCCTGCCGGAACTGATCGCCCGGCTGGAAGGGGGGATGCCCGCCACCGGGCTGCCGGGTGTCCTTGCCAGGGGCGACCGGAGCTACCTGCCGGCGTCGCCGGTTGCGCGGATAGGCCCTGCCGATCGCACCCTCTTTCCGGTGCAGCGCTACCACCGGGAAGGAGGGATGGCCAACCTGCAGACCAAGCGCGGCTGCCCGTTCTCATGCATCTACTGCATCTATCCGGTGCTGGAGGGACGCACGGTCCGGCTGCGCCCCGTCGGCGAGATCATCGCCGAGATCAGGTCGCTCGTCGAGGAGCATGGCGTGAGCTACCTCTATTTCGTGGACGACGTCTTCAACTATCCTCCCGACTTCGCCGAAGAGCTCTGCCGGGCCATGGCGCGCGAGAGGTTACCGGTAAACTGGTCCGCCTTCGTGAACCCCGGCTTCGTCAGCGCCAGGCTGATGGAGGCGATGGTCGCCGCCGGCTGCGACGCGGTCGAGTTCGGCAGCGAGTCCGGCTCCGGCCGGATGCTGCAAAGCCTCGGGAAGTCGTTCGGGGTGGACGACATACGGGGCGCCTCCCGCCTTTGCCGCGAGGCCGGAGCGGAGTTTGCCCACTACCTGCTGTTCGGCGGGCCCGGGGAGAGCGAGGCGACCATCGACGAGAGCTTCGAGCTGATGGACGAGTTGGAGGCGAGCGCCGTGATAGCCATGACCGGCATCCGCATCTTTCCCGGGACCCCGCTGCACCGGCAGGCCATAAGCGACGGCATCATCACGGCCGACACCGTGCTGCTGGAGCCCGTTTTCTACCTCGCGCCCGCCATCCGGGACACCCTGTGCGAGATGGTCGCCGCACGGGCCCTGGCGCGCAAGAACTGGGTGGCGCCCGGCATGGAGCTGAACATGAGCGACGCCATGCTCGACGCCCTGCGCCGTTTCCCGGTGCGCGGCCCGATGTGGAAGCAGTTGAAGCGCCTGGGGCGCAGCCGGATCAGGCCGATGTGATCACCGTTACGGGGAGCGACCATGGAATTCCAGGACAAAACCGTTATCGTCACCGGCGGCACCCGCGGCATCGGGCGGGCCATCTCGCTGCATTTCGCCCGGCTCGGGGCACGGGTCACGGCGGCCTATCTCGGTAACGACGCCGCCGCCGTTGAACTTAGCGGACTCGCCTGCGGACTTCCCGGATCGATCACCACCATGAGGGCGGACGTCGCCAGCCCGGACGGGGCGAAGGCCCTGATCGACGCGGCCGGCAGGGGCGGTTGCCTCGACATCCTGGTGAACAACGCCGGCATCATCCGCGACGGCTACCTCCCCATGATGTCCGAGATGGACTGGGACGCGGTGCTGCGCGGCAACCTGGATCCGCTGTTTCACTGCTGCAAGTGGGGCTCGCGCAGGATGATGGCCAAGCGTCGCGGGGTGATCGTCAACATCTCCTCCATTTCCGCCCTGACCGGCACCGCGGGCCAGACCAACTACGCGGCCAGCAAGGGGGCGGCCCTGAGCTTCACCCGCGCCCTGGCCCGCGAGCTCGGCCCCATGGGGATCCGGGTCAATGCCGTGGCGCCCGGGCTGATAGAGACGGAGATGATCGCCGCGATGAAGCCGGAGCTGGTGGACAAAGTCGTGCAGAGCTCCTCGCTGGGCCGGATCGGCCGGGCCGAGGAGGTGGCCGACGTGGTGGCATTTCTCGCCTCGGACCGCGCATCCTACATCACCGGCCAGTGCCTGGTGGTGGACGGCGGCATCATCTAGCAGCTGGCTCTGAGCCAAGCGGGGGCGCCATGGACAGTATCAAGGGAAAAAGAATCGCCATAACCGGGCTCGGCATCTTCTCGGCGGCGGGAAAGGACGTCCCCGCCTTCACGCGGGCGCTTTTGGCCGGCGAGAGCGCCATCGGGCCGGTGGACCTCTTCGACGTCGCGCCGTTTCCCTCCGGCATCGGCGCCCAGGTCCGCTGCTTCGACCCGCTGGCCTATTTCTCCAGGCGCGACGCGGGCAAACTCTCCCGGGTCGACCAGTTCGGCATCATCGCAGCCGGCGAGGCGTTGCGCGACAGCGGTGTCACGCAGCACCATTGCCCCTACGACATAGGCGTATCCATGGGTGCCGGCGCCTCCGGCATGCTGCAGAGCGAACAGTGGCTGAAGCAGAGCCTCGCCGGGAGAAGGGGGAGCCCCTCGCTTCTGCGCGGCGTGCTCCCGGACCGAACGGCCACCACCATCGCCCAGCGCTACGATTTGTGCGGCTACCAGGGGAGCATAACGACGGCCTGTTCCTCCTCGGCAAGCTCGATCGGCTGGGGCGCCGACCTGGTCGCCACAGGGAGGCTGAAAGCGGTCCTTTGCGGCGGCTCGGATTGTCTTTCCCTGCTCACCTTTTCCGGTTTCAACTCGCTCAAGGTGGTCGATCCCGCACCCTGCTCCCCCTTCAGCCTGGGGCGTCAGGGGATCTCGCTCGGTGAGGGGGCGGCCTTCATGGTCATGGAGGATGAAGGCGAGGCAAGAAGGCGCGGGGCCGCGATCCACGGCTACATACTGGGCTATGGCGTGGCGGGCGAGGCCTATCACATGACGGCGCCGGACCCGACGGGGGGCGAGGCCGCCAGGGTGATGCGCCAGGCGCTCGAGCGCGCCGCAATCCCGGCCGAGGCGGTCGGCTGGGTCAATGCCCACGGTACCGGGACGCCTCTGAACGACATGGTCGAGTCGAAGGCGATGAAGCTGGTTTTCGGCGACCGGGCGCCCCTGGTCCCGCTCGTCTCCACCAAGGGGCTGACCGGCCACTGCCTGGGGGCCGCCGGCGCCGTCGAGGCGATGGCAACCGTCCTTTCCCTGAAGCAGGGGATCATCCCGCAGACCCTCAATTTCCGGGGCGCCGATCCCGACTGCGACCTGGATTACTGCCATCGGGGTGCCAGGAGCTCGGACGCGACCCTGGCGCTTTCCAACTCATTCGCCTTTGGCGGCAACACCACCTGCCTGGTGCTGGAAAAGGGGTGATGAGAAAAATCTGCAGGAGGTAGACGCCGTGACACCAGCCAGAAACGACATCGTCATCACAGGTCTCGCCGCCATCTCCGCCGCCGGGGTGGGGACCGCTTCCCTGCACGACGCCATCAAGCGCGCCGAAAGCCTGCTGCAGCCGATTCCGGAGGATATCCTCGGCGAGAGCGGTCACTTCTGGGGCAAGGCCGCCGCCTTTCGGGCCGCCGATTTCATGCCGCCTCTGAAGGCGCGCAAATTCGACCGCTGCAGCCTTTTTGCCGTGGTCGCCGCGGGCATGGCGCTCAAGGACGCCGCCATCGCCCCCGGCTCCCTGGACGCCGCCCGGATCGGCATCGTCCTCGGTTGCGGGCTGGGCGGCCTCGCCAATGCCGAGGAGTTCCTGCGCGGTTACTTTACCGCCGGCAGCGAGGGGCTGGTGCCGATGCTCTTTCCCAACATCGTGCCCAACGCCTCGGCAAGCAACGCCTCCATAGAACACGGGCTCAAAGGCCCCAACGTCACGGTGATCCAGCGCTTTTGTTCGGCCGAGTCCGCCTTTCTCATGGCGAAGCGCTTTCTGGAAGAGGACCGGGCGGACGTCATCCTGACCGGCGGGGTGGACGAGGTATTCCCGGCGATGCTGAAGAGTTTCAAGGCGATGGGGCAGTTGCGCAGCTTCGGTTCCGGTTTCGGCGAGGGGGCGGGGCTGCTGGTCCTGGAAAAGAGGGGGCACGCGCTGCACCGCAACGCCCGGATCCTGGCCCGGGTGGGCGGCGTGAGGACCATCGGCAGGTTTTTCCACGAGGCATACCAGGCAGGGGTCGACCGGCTGCTGCCTGAGCCGTTCTCGGCGGAGCTGGTTTCCTTGTCCGGCACTGCCGCGCTGGATCACTCGCTGCTGGATCGTCTGCCGGCAACCTCCAGGCTCGACAGCGGCCGGATACTGGGCCGGTCGCTCGCCATGGGCGGGCTCGCCATGGCCTCTCTCGTATTGATGCTTAAGCCCGCAGAGACCGGGCTGCACCTGGCATCTTCGCCGGAAGGGCCTTACTACGCCATCGATCTGTACGGAGGCGATCCTGTTCAATCCTGATCCCGCTGCCCATCTGCCCCACCGGCCGCCGTTTCTCTTCATCGACAGGATCGTCGCCCTGGAGCGCGGGGTCGGCGCGGCCGGCGAGTTGGCCGTGACCGGCGGCGGTTATTTCCCGCCGCTTTTGCTCGTGGAGGCGATGGCGCAGCTGGGCGGCATCGCCGCCGGGCGTCGGGAGGGGGAGGGTGGGGTACTGGCGGCGCTTGGGCGGGTGGAGCTTCCGGCTGCGGTAACGCCCGGGGCGCGTCTGTCGGTCACCTCGCGCATCGTCAAGAATTTCGGACGCCTGGTCCAGATCGAGGGGGAAGTGCGTGAGGATGACAAGGTGATAGCGTCCGCCATCATCACCCTTGCCATCGGGATGCAATGAAAGCACCCTCCCCCAGCCCCTCCCATAAAGGGAGGGGGGCTAGGGCATGGCAGGAAAGCACCCTCCCCCAGCCGCTCCCATAAAGGGAGGTGGCTAAACTTAGTGGGTAATCTAAAGATCCATCTCTCTTGAGAGCTCTCGGTAAGTGGCTAATCTTAAAGTCCCCTCTCTCTTGAGAGCTCTCGGTAGTGGGTAATCTTAAAGTCCCCTCTCCCCTTGTGGGAGAGGGCTAGGGAGAGGGGGATGAGAGAAAGGGAGATCCATGAGAAAATTCCTCTTGCTGCTACTTGCACTAGCCGTTGCGACGCCGGTCCTTGCTGCCGGCGATCCGGCCCGGGAGGCCCTGGAGACGCTCAGGCGGGGCTTCGCCGACACTGCCGATTTCACCGCCGAGATCACGCAGGAGAAGCAGTTGGCCCTGATGAAGCGCAAGATGGTTTCCAAAGGGGTGATCCGGTTCAAAAAGCCGGACACCTTCTTCATGGAGCTGTATCCGCCGCACCCGAGCCGGCTCCTCTTGAAGGATAACGTGATGACCATCCGGTTCGCCGAACAGGGGGTGACCGACAGGATGGTCCTGCCGCCGGAAGAGGGGTTGCGAAAATGGTTCGGCTTGCTGGCCAACCCGGTAACCGCCCTTCCCGAAGGGGTGGACCTCAAGGCGGAGCGCCGCGGCAAGCTCTGGAGCTTGACGCTCTTTCCCAAGGGGAAGGGATCGGTGCAGCAGTTGACCTTGAGCTACGACGAGGAAGGAACCATCAGTCGCATCGTGGTCGAGGAGCGCAACAGGGATCGGACCATCCTGCTGTTCAACAGGGTGAGGCGCAACGTCGGGCTGCGGGATAAGGATTTCAGCCTCGAATAAGGCGTTGATAAGAATGTTTTTTTCCGGTACTCTTCCCCGACTTTCACATCTGTGAGGCTTTGTATGCCGCTTAGGCGCCTTAACATCTTCTATAAAAACGCCGTCCTGCTGCTTTTGCTTGTCACCCTCTCTGCCTGCGCCACCGCGAGAAAGCCGCTCACCGGCATCGTTGCCGGCCGGCAGGTCGAGACGCTGCAATCCGCCATCGGCATCACCGCGAAGTCCGGCGAGCACAGCACCAGCGGCCGCGGCTACCTCATCTTCGCGCAGCCGGACCGATTTCACATGGCGGTGCTCTCGCCGTTCGGACTCACGGTGCTGGAGGTGTTCAGCGACGCAGACCGGCTGACCTGTCTGGTCCCCTCCCGCCAGAGCGCCTACACCGGCCTTTTGTCGGAACTGCCGGAGACGAGCGCTTTGAAGAGTCTGGGTATGATGAAATGGGTCGTGGCTCCTGCACCACCGGGGGACGAGGTGCCGACCGGCGGCGGCGAAGTTACTACGGCCTCAGGCGACAGGTTTTTTTTCGATCGCAACGGACTGGTCGAGCGCAAGCTCTCGGACCAGGGTGATGAGGTGGTCTACAACGATTACCGCAACATAAACGGGGTGGCTTTCCCTGAGTCGATCGTGATCGGCAACAGCCTCGGCGCCACGGTAAAGATCACCTTCGAGGATACCGAGATCAATCAGCCGGTTGAGGACGCGGCGCTGACGGCGAGCCTGGAAGGTTACAGCGTCCTGCCGCTCGCCGATTTCAAGGGGCTGTGAAACTGCCGTGCCAGGGACTTGCTGTCAGACAAACAGTAGGTTGCGGTGGCGCCCAGAGGGGCGATGATGGCGCTCCAGTCCCATCGGCTGGAAGGCCCCGTCCGGTCCGCCGGAAACCAGGCATCCCTGCGGGCAGTGGCTGGTATGTGCCGCGCCGCAGGGCCCGCTCAACCGGGAATCGGGGAGGGTGGTGCCGGGCAGGGCAGGGTGGCCGACACACCAGCAGGGTTCGCAACCTTGAGAATGAAAGATCAGATAGCTACTTCTTAGATCATTTTTATGACTCATAACTTTCATGCTTTCTCCCCCCCCTCGAACCTCGACCCGCCACTTGACTGCTTGACGCGCCGGTGCCGCCTACTCACTCTTCGCCAAAGCCATGACCTCGTCAAAGCCTGCCAGCTTGCCGCCGTTTTCCTTCACAAAGGCCTCCGCATCACTCTTCTTGGCAAAGGCCCATTTGGGAACCGCGGTCATGACGCCCCCCTGTTTTCCGCCTATCACCCATGTTGCCTTCTTGGCGTCCAGCAGCGCCTGGGTCCTGTAATCCGCTACTTGCAGCGACTTCACCGGCTTGCCTGCGTTCTTCTTCAACTCGACAGTTGCGCAGTGCAGGCTGCAGGTCCCGACCTTGCCGCCGTCCGCATAGACGACCATGGTCCGGCTGTAGGCAAACATGGTGCGGTCCATGCCGCACTGCGAACAATTCTTCGGCCCCTCTATGCGATCCAAGGCAAAGACGGTGACCGAACCTAACATCAAACCTAGCGACAGGCACAGTAGAAATCTTTTCATCGCGGCTCTCCTTTTGAATGACATCGGTCGCAAATGCGGGCAGCCGGGCCGCCTGCCCAGGCAGCGAGTCACTGCCGTCATGGATGAAAATGCGACAGCTGATGTTTTATTTGCACCTTTCCGGGGTCGGCAAAAACGGCAAAAGCCGTTGTTGTGCTGCACTTTTTAATATTTAACCTGTTATATCTTCTATTTGCAGCAACAGGTGTGCCATTTTCGTTGTATGAGAAACAATGGAGAATTGCGTTGACAGCCCGGGTAGCGTCTTGTATATCATCCTGTGTTACTAAATTGAAATTCGTGCTATTGCGTGAACGGGGGAATCACATGCATATGGCGGATGCACTGCTGTCGCCCGCGGTCGGAGGGGTCATGTGGGCCGCTTCGGCGGGGACCATAGCCTTTTGCTCGGCCAGGCTGGCAAAGGAGCCGGACGACCGCAAGGTCCCGCTCATGGGGGTGCTCGGCGCCTTCCTTTTCGCCGCACAGATGATCAATTTCTCCATACCCGGAACCGGTTCCAGCGGCCACTTGAGCGGCGGCCTGCTGCTCACCGTCCTTTTGGGCCCCTGCGCCGCCTTTCTCACCATCGCCTCGGTGCTCGTCGTGCAGGCCCTTTTCTTCGCCGATGGCGGTCTGCTGGCGCTGGGATGCAATATCTTCAATATCGGTTTTCTCCCCGCTTTCGTGGCGTTCCCCGTTTTCTACCGGAAACTGATCGGCAACGATCCGAGCCGACGGCGTTTGACCGCGGTGACCATGTTGTCAGCCGTCATCGGGCTGCAGCTAGGCTCCTTCGCCGTCCTGATGGAAACGCTTTGCTCCGGCATTTCTTCATTCCCCTTTGCCACCTTTGCCTGGCTGATGCAGCCTATCCACCTGGCCATCGGGGTGGTAGAGGGGGGCGTTACCGCGGCCGTCATCTGTTTCGTGCGCCAGGCCCGCCCGGAGATGCTGCACGGGGCGGTTGCCGCCCCTTGCCGCGCCAGGCGCCACCCCGGGCTTTTACCTGTTTGCCTGCTCGCCTTGGCCCTGGTAACGGCGGGGGTTTTTTCGCGGTTCAGCTGCAAAGACCCGGACGGGCTGGAATGGTCCATTGCCGGGGCGTCGGGAAAAGCGGGGTTGAAGTCGGTCGGGCAGGGGGTGCAGCGCACCCTGGCCGACCTGCAGCAGCAGAGCGCCTGGTTCCCCGATTATGATTTCAGGGACGGCGCCCGGCCGGTTGCCGTGCCGGGGCCCGCCGGGAGCCTGCAGGAGGCGAGGATGCCGGTCGGCACCGGCATCGCCGGCATCGTCGGTACGCTGTTGACGCTTCTGCTCGCCTTCTGCGTCGGTCTGCTGCTGAAGAGAAGAGGTCCGGACGCAAGTTAGCGGCTGCTCCGGCCCTGTCAGGCTGATTTATCCCCATCCCGACCCCACCTTCCTGAAAGGGGGGGATTCGGCGCAGTATTGCGCTGACCGAATTGCTTTTTTCGCGAGTGAGATCTATGGCAACTATCGACGGGGCACTGCTGGATTTCAAGCGGCTGGACCAGCTCGCCGCAGGTGACACGGCCGTGCACCGGCTCGATCCCCGGGCCAAGGTGCTGGCGACCCTGGCATTCATCGTATCCGTGGTCTCCTTCGGCAAATACGAGCTCTCGGCACTGATCCCTTTTTTCATATTCCCTGCCGTGCTAATCGGCCTGGGCGACCTCCCGGCAGGCTACATCCTGAGAAAGATAGCGCTCATCTGTCCCTTTGCCTTCGTGGTGGGCATGTTCAACCCGGTCTTCGACCGCGGCGCACTCGTGCATCTGGGTCCGCTCGCCATCAGCGGCGGCTGGATCTCCTGCGCGTCCATCGTCACGCGGGCGGCTCTCACCGTCAGCGCCGCGGTCATACTGGTGGCCGTGACGGGGTTTCCCGCCATCTGCCGGGCCATGGAACGGTTGGGCATGCCGGCCGCATTCGCCGTGCAGCTCGTCTTTCTCTATCGCTACATCTTCGTTCTGACCGAGGAGGGGGGGCGCGCCTCGCGGGCACGCGAGCTGCGGTCGTTCGGGAAGAAAGGGCGCGGCATGACGAGCTACGCCTCGCTGCTCGGACACCTTCTGCTTAGGACCTGGATGCGGGCGGAGCGCATCCATATGGCCATGCTGGCGCGCGGTTTCACCGGCACCTTTGCCAGGGACGCGGCGCGCTTCGGGGCGGCGGAGCTGTTCTTTCTTACGAGCTGGTGCGCGCTTTTCGTCACCTTGCGGCTCCATAACGGGGCCGAGCTGCTCGGGTCGCTGGTCACGGGGTTATTCCGATGAGCCATCACATCGTCGAGGTGAAGCACCTGCGCCACAGCTATCCTGACGGTACCGCCGCCCTCCGGGATGTCTCCTTCCGCATCACCCATGGCGAATCGGTGGCGGTCATCGGCGCGAACGGCGCGGGTAAGTCGACGCTGCTTTTGCATCTGAACGGCTACCTGGCGCCGAGCGCCGGCGAGATCAGGATCGGTGATTTTCCCTTGAACAAGGGGACGCTGCCGGAGATCCGGCGCACGGTGGGGATGGTGTTCCAGGACCCGGACGATCAACTGTTCATGCCGACCGTCTACGACGACGTCGCCTTCGGTCCGATCAACCTCGGCTTGTCGGGGGCGGAGCTTGATCGCTGCGTCACCGGCGCACTGGAGCGGGTGGGCGCGGGTCATCTGGTGAAAAAGGCGCCGTACCACCTCTCCGGCGGCGAGAAAAAGCGGGTCGCCATCGCCACCGTGCTCTCCATGTCCCCCGATATCCTGGTCATGGACGAGCCCACCAACGGCCTGGACCCGCAGGCGCGCCGGCAGCTGATCGCCCTTTTGCAGGATTTCCATCACACGAAGATCTTCACCAGCCACGACCTGGATATGGTGCTGGAGCTGTGCGAGCGAACCATCATACTGGACGGCGGCGAGGTGAGGGCGGACGGGCCGACCCGGGAGATATTCCAGGACCAGGCGCTGTTGTCCCGGTGCCGGCTGGAAAAGCCGCTCTCCATGCAGGGGTGCCCGGTCTGCGGCAGCGGGTCGGCCGGCTCCCCCCCTTGATCTTTTTTACTGCGCTCCGCTGCAGGGGAGTTCCAGCACGAAGGTCGCCCCTTTCCCGACGCCCGGGCTTGCGGCCGTCAGGGCCCCGCCCGTCTCCTGGGCTGCCAGGGTAGTTTCAGAAAACGGATTGCAGAGTACGTTAAGGATGGTGGGAGTCTCAGGAACAGCTGCAGAGTATTAAGGCAGGGATCTTGCGGAACGTTTCAGGGGGGGGCGATCCCCCGGACTTATCGCCGTGAGATCAGTCGTGCTTTTCCAGTTTCCGTATCTTATCCTTGAGCTCCACCATCCGCAGTTCCCGGCCAACGAACAGCTTGTTGATCCGTTCCAGCTCCATATTTTTCCTCTCCAGTTCCGCGGTCCGTTCCTTTACCCGCTGCTCCAGTTCCGCGTTCAGTTTGCCGATCTCTTCCTCGGACCTTTTCCTTTCGGTTATGTCGGTGATCATCGCGAAGGTACCCTGTAAATCATGATCGTCATCGAGGACGGGCCTGGCGGAGGCAAGAGTCCAGATCGCCTCCCCGTCTTTGCGACGGAATCGGCGTTCGTAGTTCTCCGACAGCCCCCGGCGGCGGTTCTCCATTTTTACCAGATGATCGTGGGCATCCTCCTCGAACATGAAGTCGGTCACCGGCCGTCCGATCATCTCCGCGCCTGCATAGCCCAGTATTTCTGCCATCCTGGCGTTGACGAAGGTGGTCATGGTATCCGGCCCGAGCATCCAGATCCCCTCCGCGGCCGTGTCCACGATGCGGCGGTACTTCGCCTCGCTTTCACTCAGCGCTTCCTCAGCCCGCTTGCGCTCGGCCAGTTCCAGCGCCAGCTTCTCATTGTTGTCCCGAAGCTCCGCGGTGCGTTCCTGGATACGCTGTTCCAGCGATTCGTTCGCTTCCCGAAGTCTGGTGGTCAGTTCGCGCATGCGCAGATGTACGCCGACACGGGCCACCAATTCTTCCCGCTGAACGGGTCGGGTGACGTAGTCCACCGCCCCGGCTTCAAACCCCCGCACCATATGTTCCGTATCCGCCAGCGCCGTCATGAAGATCACCGGAATCTCCCGCGTGCGTTCCATCTCCTTCAGCCTGCGGCAGGTCTCATAGCCATCAATACCCGGCATCATTATGTCGAGAAGGATGAGATCCGGACGGGCGTATTCCGCCCTTTTCAGCCCGCTTTCACCGTCTTCGGCAACGAGAATGGAATAGTGGCACGCCTCCAGATACTCCGAAACGATGTCCAGGTTGTCGTGGTCGTCGTCAATGATCAGGATGACCTGGACTGGCAGATCGAATCCGGCCGGATGTTGCTGGTCCGTATTCATGTTATTTCCCCTTGTGATCTTCCAGCAGCGCCAGAATCTCGTTTGCCTTGTATCCTCCGGCCAGCTCACGCAGGGTGCCGGCAAACCTTTCGTACCTGCTGTACCTCTCTTCCAGTGCCGTGGCCCAGGCCTCGATTTTCCGCATGTCTCCCCGCAGGGCCAGTTCATGCAATTCAAGCATTTCCTCCGGCGGCGGGAGTTCCACTTCTTCGCGCTCCCGTTCCCGGATCTCCGTCACCGGCGCCACCGGCATCTCAGGCAGCGCCGTTTCCCAGGAGATCCCGAGCAGAGTCTCGATCTTATCCAGCAGCGTGTCGATCTGGATCGGCTTGGCCAGGAAATCGTCGCAGGCGGCCACAAACTCGTCCCGGCGGCTGCTTTCGGTGACCGTGGCCGAGACACCGATGATCCTGCTTTCGGCCAGCTCCCGGTGCCGTCTCATCTCCCTGGCCGCCTCCAGCCCGTCCATTTCGGGCATCACCAAATCCAGCAGCACCAAGTCCGGCCGTTGCTCCAGCGCCAGACGCACCGCCTCCGGGCCGTTTCCCGCCGTGGCGACCGGAAACCCCAGCGGCTCGAGCATGGAAACCAGCATCGAGGCGTTCGTGACGTTGTCATCGACTACCAGGATCCTCATCCGCTCCCCCCGATAGCCGGTTACGCTCTTGCGTGACCTCTTCGCTAGCTCGGCTTCCCCAACCGTCGCCAACGGCACTTCCAGCCGGAAGGTGCTCCCTTTGCCCGGCTCGCTCTCGACTGCTATCCTCCCCCGCATCAGGGTCGCCAGCTCCCTGGTTATGGTCAGCCCCAGGCCGGTCCCTTCACGGACCAGCCCCTCGACCGCAAGCTGGGTGAACGGTTCGAAGATCGTTTCCAGCTTGTCCGGCGCGATCCCGATGCCGGTGTCCGTCACCTCGCAGCGCAACTCCCCCCCCGCATGGCTCGCCCGCAGGATGACCCCGCCGCGGTGCGTGTATTTGACGGCGTTACTCAAAAGGTTCAAAAGGATCTGCCGGAGCTTGCGCTCGTCCCCCCGCACGTACCGAGGGAGTACGGCGCCGGCTTCGAAATGAAAGCTCAGATCCTTTTCGTCCGCCTTTATGCGCGTGATGTTGAAGGCCTGTCGCAGCAGCAAGGGGAGGTCGAACGTCACCTCTTCCAGTTCCATTTTCCGCGCTTCGATTTTGCCCACGTCGAGGATGTCGTTGATGAGCGTGAGCAGGTGTTCGCCGCTCGTGCGGATGATTTCCAGCCGCTGCTGTTGCCTGTCGGTAAGCGTATCCTGGAGTTTGAGGATCTGGGCATACCCCATGATCGCATTGAGCGGCGTGCGCAGTTCATGGCTCATGTTGGAGAGGAAGGCGCTTTTGGCCTGGTTTGCCACCTCGGCCCGTTCCTTGGCCACCTCCAGTTCGGCGGTCCTTAGCTTCACCCGCTGTTCGAGTTCCGCATTGAGCTTTCGGATGTCTTCCTCGCCCTTCCGGACCATGCCGATTTGTCCCTCGATTGTGCATGCCATTTCGGTCAATGCCTGACCGAAGGGCTGGAATTCGCGGTAGGGAAGGGCGTGTCCTGACGTGTCGTATCTTCCGGCGGCAAAACGGTCCGTGAGTTCATTGAGACTCTTCAGTGGCTTGTTCAAGGCGGCGCGGATGAAAATAACGGTCACTATCGCCACCGAGATCAGGATAAGGACTATGATGAGCATGGAGAAAAAGAGCAGACGTCGATCGCTCGCCTTGTATATTGCCGGCGTCATGGAAACAGAAACATCGCCTGCAGGTTTTTCCAGATTCCCCTGTTTGTGAAATATTTTGCCGGTCCTGTTTACCAGGTCGCCGTTTTTGTCTTTTTCCATGGAAAAGATGACGACTCCGGATTCATTCCTGATGATCAATCGCACAATCGATCCATCTTGGGAAACTGCCCTCCCTATTGTCCTTACTCCATCGTCATCGACCGCCCAAAGCGGCACTTCAAGGGTTCCGACCAGATATGCGAGTGTCTCGTCCGCTTTTCGTTCAAGCCCCCGTATCGCGGCCTGCGATACGACGCGGTGCATGGCTGTGATGGCAATTGCCGAAACGATGAGAACGGTAATGATAAGACTTGCCGTAAGCCGCCTGGTGATGGACTGGTTTTCAATGGCTTTATCCGATGAGAGGTTCATGCAAGGGGCTCGCTATTTCAAATACCTATCCAGCAGTCGTTGATATTGTGGGCCGGCTTTCACTCGATTCAGAGCACGGCGAAAATGCTCGACCACCCGATCATCCGTTTGCAGGCTCATGGCGACATAGTTTTCTCCGTCTGCGCCAGCGACGTGGTAAATCCTCTCCACTTTCTTCATGTCGTATTTTTGCGAAGACATCGGATCATTGTTCATGACTTTGAACCAATATGACAGTACGATAGGATCGCTCGGCAATATATCGATTCGCCCTAAGAACAATTTCCTGATATTTTGCGAGTCAAGAGTGACTTCTTCCAGATTCTCGCCAAACCCCTTACTACGGAGAAAGATATTCCTGGAATCATCTCGCAGCACGCCGATTCTATATTTCTTGGCTTCGTCCAGCGTATTGACAACGATGTCTGGTCGATCCTTCATCCGGTAAAGATAGACGTGAAAAGGATGAAGGGTACCAACCCATTTAAACAGCTTTTCGCGTGGAGGATTGCGCAGAATGCTGAACAGCATCACGTTTTCGAGCCGCTGCGCCATGCTGTATGCTCGCGCCCAAGGGTACACCTTGATCTTCAGATCTAGGCCCGCCTCCTTCAGCATCATCTGCACCAATTCGATGGAAACACCGGTGAGCGGTCGGTCCTTTTGTTGTATCTGGTATGGAGGTTCAATGCAGGTAACGACAGTCACTTTTGACAGCAGTGCGTCCAGATCAGAGTCACTCTGACCTGCTTTAGCCGCTTCCGAACCAAACACCATACATGACATCACGATCAGAAAACATATCAGTCTCATTTTCACCTCACTGAAAACCTCAGAACCAAAGCGTCATCCCGATCTTCGGCACCTAAAGATCACGACGGCGATCACTGCCCGACTCCGCGCGTCCTCAGTGTGCTTAGCTTTTCCGAGGACCTGTCGCCTTTTCATCGGTTATGCCGGTCCTTTCCTCCAGCTCCCTGATCCGTTCCTTCAACTCGGCCATCCGCAATTCCCTGCCGACAAACACCTTGTTCATCTGCTCTAGCTCATAATTTCTTCGTTCGAGTTCTATTGTGCGTTCCCTGACCCGTTGCTCAAGTTCTTCATTGAGTTGATTAAGCGCCTCCTCGGCTCGCTTGCGCTCGGTGCGGGTACGCAGGAACCCGATGCCATACTCCAGATCGCGGGACAGATCTTCCAGAAGACGTATTTCGTCCGGTGTGAAGACCTTTGGCTCCATGGAATAGATGTTGAGAACGCCGAATGCCTGTCCGCTTTCATCCTTCAGGGGGAGGGCAATACTGGAACGATAGCCGCGCTGCAAGGCACCGTCGCGCCACGGGTCGGCCTGGGAATCAGTGGCAAAATCCTGAATGCAACTGGCTTCCCCGGTCCGTATGGCAGTCCCGCTGGGGCCACGTCCTCGTTCCGTGTCGGTCCAGGTGAGAGCGGCCTGTTCGAGATACCCTTCCTCTGCTCCGGCCCAGGCGACAGGGCGGATGGTTTTGGCGTCATCGTTTTCTGCATATCCCACCCAGACCATGCGATATCCCGCCTTGTCACAGATGATGCCGCAGATGTTGCCGAGCAGGGTCTGTTCGTCTTCGTGCCGCATCAGGGCCTTGTTGCAGTCGGTGATGGCCTGCAGTTCCCGATTCAGACGGTGCAATGCCGCAGTCCGTTCCTCAACCCGTTTTTCCAGCAATTCGTTCGCTTCCCGAAGTCTGGCGGTCAGTTCGCGCATGCGCAGATGTACGCCGACACGGGCAACCAATTCTTCCCGCTGAACGGGTCTGGTGACGTAGTCCACCGCCCCGGCTTCAAACCCCCGCATCTTATGTTCCGTATCCGCCAGCGCCGTCATGAAGATCACGGCAATGTCCTGCGTGCTTTCCATCTCCTTCAACCTGCGGCAGGTCTCGTACCCGTCAATCCCCGGCATCATTATGTCGAGCAGGATGAGATCAGGGTGGGCATATTCCGCACTTTTCAGCCCGCTTTCGCCGTCTTCGGCAACGAGAACGGAATAGTGGCACGCCTCCAGATACTCCGACACGATGTCCAGGTTGTCGTGATCATCGTCAATGATCAGTATGACCTGGACCGGCAGATCGAATCCGGCCTGATGTGGCTGGTCCGTATTCATGTTATTTCCCCTTGCGATCTTTCAGCAGCGCCCGAATTTCGTTTGCCTTGTATCCTCCCGCCAGCTCACGCAGGGTGCCGGCAAACCTTTCGTACCTGCCGTCCCTCTCTTCCAGTGCCGTGGCCCAGGCCTCGATTTTCCGCATGTCTCCCCGCAGGGCCAGTTCACGCAATTCAAGCAATTCCTCCGGGGGCGGGAGCTCCACTTCTTCGCGCTCAGGTTCCCGGGTCTCCACCGGCGCCACAGGTGCCTCCGGCGGCGCCGTCTCCCAGGAGATCCGCAGTTGAGTCTCGATCTTATCCAGCAGCGTGTCGATCTGGATCGGCTTGGCCAGGAAATCGTCGCAGGCGGCCACAAACTCGTCCCGGCGGCTGCTTTCCGTGACCGAGGCCGAGATACCGATGATCCTGCTTTCGGCCAGCTCCCGGTGCCGTCTCATCTCCCTGGCCGCCTCCAGCCCGTCCATTTCGGGCATCACCAAATCCAGCAGCACGAGGTCAGGCCGCTGCTCCAGTGCCAGACGCACCCCCTCCGGGCCGTTTCCCGCCGTGGCGACCGGAAACCCCAGCGGCTCAAGCATGGAAACCAGCATCGAGGCGTTCGTGATGTTGTCATCGACCACCAGGATACGCTTCCGCTCCCCCCGATAGCCGGTTACGCTCTTGCGTGACTTCTCCGCGAGCTCCTCTTCCTCAACCGTCGCCAACGGCACCTCCAGCCGGAAGGTGCTCCCCATGCCCGGCTCGCTCTCCACTTCTATCCGCCCCCGCATCAGGGTCGCCAGCTCCCTTGTTATGGTCAACCCCAGGCCGGTCCCTTCGCGGACCAGCCCCTCGACCGCAAGCTGGGTGAACGGTTCGAAGATCGTTTCCAGCTTGTCCGGCGCGATCCCGATCCCGGTGTCCGCCACCTCGCAGAGCAACTCCCCCCCCGCAGGATCATGGCTCACCCGCAAGGTGACCCCGCCACGGTGCGTGTATTTGACGGCGTTACTCAAAAGGTTCAACAGGATCTGCCGGAGCTTGCGCTCGTCCCCCCGCACGTACCGAGGGAGTACGGTGCCGGCTTCGTAATGAAAGCTCAGATCCTTTTCATCGGCCTTTATGCGGGTGATGTTGAAGGCCTCACGGAGCAGCAAAGGGAGGTCGAACGACACCTCTTCCAGTTCCATTTTCCGCGCTTCGATTTTGCCCACGTCGAGGATGTCGTTGATGAGCGTGAGCAGGTGCTCGCCGCTCGTGCGGATGATTTCCAGCCGCTGCTGTTGCCTGTCGGTGAGCGTGTTCTGAAGCTTGAGGATCTGGGCATACCCCATGATCGCATTGAGCGGCGTGCGCAGTTCATGGCTCATGTTGGAGAGGAAGGCGCTTTTGGCCTGGTTTGCCACCTCGGCCCGCTCCTTGGCCACCTCCAGTTCTGCGGTCCTTAGCCTCACCCGCTGTTCGAGTTCCTCATTGAGTTTATGGAGTTTTTCCTCTGCCCGCTTGCGATCGGTAATGTCGCTGACAGAGACGAAAACCCTTTCCCATGTGTTTTCGTATCCAGGCGCAATGGAAAGCCTCACTACATTGTCGAATTTTTCACCGTCCAGTTTGGCCTGGATCGCTTCGCTTTGAAACTGCGTTGCGCCACCGGCTAACTTTATCAGCTCTTCTCTGAAAATATTGAATGACTCTTGACTGAAAATGGAGTTCAGTCCTTCCAAAAGGCGTTCCTGGCTCTCGGCCTTGAACAGTGCAAGCGTTGCCTGATTGACCGCGATTATCTCTGTCAAACTTGCATATCGGACGACCTCTTCAGGATGTTCCTCGAAATAGGCTCTGAAGTCGGATATCCCCGAGTCTCTGAGGTCATCGAGAGAGCGTTTGACCTTGGAGAAGTCTTCGTCCCAGAGGGATATGGGCGAGTCCTCGAAGAGGGCGCGATAGCGACCTTCGCTTTCTCTCAGTTTCACTTCGGCTGTTTTTCGCTTCGCTAACTCATTTTTCAAGGTTATCGTCCATACAATCGCAATCAGGAACAATATGAACAAAATGAGTATGGCTGTCCCGTAGATCTTTTGTGTGATCTGCTCCCGAGTCTGAAAAACAACCTCTTTCGGTTTCCATTTGTCGAGAACCATCTGGTAGGTGCCGTCTGTCTTGATAATGCGCAGTGCGTTATTGATCGCATCAAGCAGTTTGGTATTTCCCTTTTTTACCGCAATTGAAGAGTAGGAGAACGCGACCGGTTTACCGGTTACCTTGATGTTTCGCAGTCTGTTTTCGGCGATGATATAAGCTCCGACCCGGTAGTCCACGACGACCGCATCGATGGCCCCTTCGTTCAGCAGTCTGAATCCTTTGAGAAAATTGGGGATGATGGTCAGTTGAATGTCCGGATTTTTTTCCAGCTGCTGCTGTGGCAGCCCTCCCGCCTCGACGCCGACCCGCAGGCCGTGAAGGCTCGGGATACCCGAGATGCCGACTCTGTCTGTCGTGGTAAAGATCGAGAATTGCGATTCGAGGAGGGTGTCGGAAAAATCGTAGATTTTTTTCCGCTCTTCAGTCTGGTTTATCTGAATCAGCGCATCTGCGTCCCCCCTGGCGACAAGCGCCTGCGCCTGCTGCCAATCCATGGCCTTGATTTCGACCGGTTGCGGCAAATGTTTCGAGAGCGCGCGCACGATGTCGACGGCCACTCCCGCCGCAGCGCCATCTTCGAGGTAGATTACCGGAGCGATATTCTTGTTGCCGAGAAACAGCAGTTTCGTATCGTTGCCAGCTTCGGCAAGGGCGATGGGAAAGGTCAGCAGGTTGACCAATATGCCCAAAAGGAGAAAGCGCCATAATTCGCCCCGAAAGGAAATATCCCGTCTTCTCATTAACATCGTCATGAACGTAGACGGCATGCCGAGCCCCATATAGGTTCCATTCTTTTTCGAACCAAGTCTCAGAAGGTAAAGACCAGTTGAGCCCTCAAGAAGGCGGCCGGATCATTGCGGGCGTCGAGGGGGTCGCCGGAGTTTTCGTAGTAATTGCCGGGGACAAAGTACTCTCCCAGGAGATAGCCGCTCCAGAAGCGGTTGAACCGATACTGCAACAGGGCGGCGAGCAGGTGCCCCTTGAAACTGCCATGGTCGCTGAAGCCGGGGGTGCCGGCAAAGCGGTTGGCGTAGGCGAAGAGGGCGTTGTAGTTGGCCTGGAGCGACATCCCGGTGGCCGGCTCGACCTGATACCCCAGGTTGATGCGATGGAGATTGCTCCTGTCGCTTGGGCGGTCCAGGTCATTGGGGAAGAGTTCACTGTACTGGGCCCAGCGTCCCCAGAGCGGATCGAACTGACGATTGTGCGTATCATGGGCGTCATTGCCGGAAAGCCCCTGGTAGCCCAGCCAGGCCTGGCTCTTCGACGGGTCGTGGAAGCTGTAGGTGAGACGGCTGACGACCCCCCAGGCCGACAGGCTGCCGTCCTGGTTGGGAAACATCACGGCGTTTCTGCGCGTGCCGAATTGGTAAGCGCCTTCGATGCGGCCGGAGAGGTCGTTGTTAACGTCGTGGGCGAGACGGCTGCCGATGGTGTACACCTCGCCGCTGTCGCCATTGGCAAGGACGGCCTCGTCATGTTTATAGATGAAATAGGCGTTGATCGAGGTGCGCTCGATGGAGCTGTTGCTGAAATATACGATGACGCCGCGTTCATTCTGCTCCATGAGCGGCTTGCTCTTGCTGAAGATGGGGGACAACCGGCTGTCGGGGCTGGCCGTCTGGTCGATGTAGATCAGGTCGAGCGCGCCCTTGATGGGCGGCAGTTCGACGGTGGCGCGGACGGCGTCGAAATAGTTGGTGCGCGGGCCGTCGAGGGGGGTGCCGTCGGAAATCAGCCAGCCATCGCCGAAGACCATGTCCTGACGCCCCACGATCAGGGTCGCCGGGATTTCCTGGAACGTGAACTTGCCGTTCAGGTTGTCGAAGACGATATCCGATCCATCCCATTGTTTTTTGGAAGCGGGCGCCCAGTAATGCCGCCCTTCCCAGGTGAAGCGGAGGTTGAACTCGAACTCCTTGCATGGGGTGAAGCTATTCCATTCGCGGATGCGCAGACGCTCGAAACTGTAGGTGTGCCCAGGAGGATCGGCTTCGGTCAGGTTGGGATTTTCCGCCGAGTCGTTGCGCAGGCGCAGGTCCGCGCCCCATAAAAACCAGTCCGCCGGCTTCTTGATCCGATCGGCCAGGTCACGTACGGGCAGCAGGCCGCCGGGCTGCTCCTGAGCCCAGGACGGGGTTACTCCCGCCATCAGAAGGACGGACGCCAGCATCGCCGAGAAGTTCTTCATCCCGTTTGCATTCCTATCAATCACTGAGGTACTGTCATCTCCGCGGCGATGGTGACCGCCTCTTACAACCTGCCTTTGCCAAGGCTTCAATCTGAAGACAGAGGTTTTGGTCCTGTGTCGATACACGGGCATAGCCAATCATCATTTATGAATTCTCCCAAGCTACATCCATTTTCTGAGGCACAGTTTCATGACATCTGGAAGCATATAAGACTTCAGCTTGTTAGTTATTTAGTTACCCTTACCTCTTATCAAAATCCATTGCAGTGTCAATGAACTGAGAATAGTTGCGCTCCGCTGCAGGGGAGTTCCAGCACGAAGGTCGCCCCTTTCCCGACGCCCGGGCTTGCGGCCGTCAGGGCCCCGCCCATCTCCTGGGCTGCCAGTGCGCAGCTATGCAGCCCGAAACCGTGCCCCCGCCTGCGGGTGGTGAAACCGTGGCTGAAGATGCGCGACAGGTTCTCCGGCGCGATGCCGCTTCCCTGGTCGGCAACCGTGATGCGCAGGCGGCTGTCCTCGGTCAGCTCCGAGCTCAGGGTGAGCCGCCTTGCCCCGCCGCACCCCTCCATGGCGAAGGTCGCGTTGCTGATCAGGTTGACCAGGATCTGCAGCACCCGCGTCTTGTCCAGCGGCAGCGCGGGCACCGCGGCGAACTCCTCGACCACAGTCACCTCGTTTCGCGCCAGCGCCTGCTCGTTCATGCGCAGGGCATCCCTGAGCAGCTCCGTCACCTGTACCGGCTCGGTCATGCTCGTAGTGCCGGCGTAGGAACCCTGGGTGGCCACGATGTCCTTGATGTGATCCACACTCCTGGTTAGCTGGGTAAGCTCATCGAGCATCTGCCGCTTTTCGGCGGCCAGCACCTCGGACAGTTTTTCCAGGTACCCGGGTAACAGCTTCCCCTTTTCGTCCCGGGTCAGGTACCCCTCCAATTCGCCGGAGTGTTCTTTCAATAGCCGGACCGTCTTGGCAAGCCCGCTCACCTTGGAGCCGCGCAGCATGCCGGTCACCAACCCCGCCGACACGTTCACGCTGTTCAGCACATTGCCGACGTTGTGCAGCACGTTGATGGCGATCTCCGCCATCCCCGCCTTGCGCGCCGTGGCGAGCAGTTCGCCCTGCGCCTCCCGCAGTTCCGCGAGGGAGGCGGTGAGGTCCCGGCGGCTCTTCAGCAGTTTCACCAGCATCGCTATCAGTGCCAGCAGCAGCGCCCCGCAAACGGTCGAAAGCAGTCCCACCTTGTGGCTTTGCAGGAAGCCTGGCGGCCTGTTGATCACGGTACTCCCCGCCGGCAGTTGGGACTCATTGATACCGAAGCGGATCATCTGGTTGTAATCGAACATGAATCGATTCGGGCTCGGGTAGAAGGCAGGCGCGTTCACCGGCGCCCCGCTTCTCAGGATACTGACGGCTATCTGGGCCGCCGCGGCTCCGTGTTCCCTCAGATCGAGCAGCCGCCCCCCCACGATCCCCTTGCCGAGCATGAACTCCCATCCGCCATAGAAGGGGACCCGGCTGACGGCGCAGAGCCGCTGTTGGGCCTCGGTAGTGGGGATCCTGTCACCGCTTTTGTCCTGGACATAGGCCGCGAAGTAGACGACCACGCTTCCCGGTTGCAGCTCTTTTATCCTGCGCGTCAGTTGCTCCAGGTGCTCTCCGGACAGGTAGCTGAAGCTGGCCCGGTGGCTGAAGGCGGCAGCCTGGCTGCGGAACTCCGTGCTGTTGCGCTGTCCGGTGACCGCGTCGTCGTAGATCACCACAACGTTGCTGGTGGCGGGGTGCAGGCGAAAGATGAGTTCGAGGGTGTCGCGAAAGCTCGGCCTCTCGTCGATACCGCTGAAGCCCTGCTTGCCTGTCAGGCGGGAACTGTCGAAGGAGTTGGTGCCACAAAAAACCACGGGGGTCGTGCCGAAGATGCTGTCTCTGTACTTTTCCAGGATATTGAAGGCATAGTCGTCGGTGGAAAAGATCAGGTCGAAGTGGTGCCGCTGGTACTTGAAACGGATGAGGTCGAGGACCTTCTCATCGAACTCCTTGCCGCTGAAGTGGATGGAGTCGAGATACTCGATCTGTATGTCCGTTTCAGGGAGCGCTCTGAACAACGTCTCGCGGAAGCCGTCCACCAGGTTGTCGGATCCCTTGTAGCCCGGATGGTAGGAATTGATGATCAGGATCTTGTTTTGTTTAGCGAACGCGGTGGCTGGATCTGACAAGACGGCAATCAACAAGCACGCCGATGCCAGAGTACAAAACAGTACCAATTTGCGCAAAGATTTAACCTTGACCATGTTCACCTTTTGTTGCAGTGACGGTTTTCAGCCGGGGGCGCGCTGTTTACCGAAGCGGAGCGTGATTGCTATCCGGCAGCCACGGTTCGAAACCCGTTTCACTCCAATCTCATCAACCGCTGGCAACATCCGATGGTTCGTTGGGAAGTTGCGCTGCGTGCCATATAGCTACCACCCATAAGCTATCTTCCTTTATTCGGTAAAAGAAACGATAGGGCCGAACGATTACTTCTCGAAATGGAAGATCTGGAAATTCGGGTAAGATGCGCCCGGACTCTGGAAAATCCTGCAGCCTTGAAAGCGCCTCCTCGCATTTGCGCCGAAGAGAAACAGCAGCAGACGGACTGTCTTTTTGAATATACGCCAGCTCATCAAGAAACTGCTTGCGCGCTGTTGGCGTAAATTTGATTTTCAAGACTTCGCCTCGCCCAAAATATGGTCGGCATCGGCAAATACGGCATCCATGTCGAATCCTACACCAGCCTCGATTTCTTGTTCTCCCTTTGCGAGCATACGTAAAATTTCCAATTCCTGTTGCGTTTCCTCGTAGGTTTGCATGCTTACCATCACGGCTGCAGCGCGACCACGTTGAGTTATGAAAATAGGCTCGCGGGAAGTGGTGACTCGTTTCACGATGTTGGTAGCATCTTGGCGTAGGTCAGAAATGGGAACTATTTTGGGTGTTGCCATCAGTAGTACCTCCTTTTGTAGCGTTAATCCTAGCACCAATGATACCACGACGCAACGACGCTGATACTCTGGAGCAACAGTCGCGATGGAGTTCCAAGGTCGCGACGGCCCTTGGACTGCGAGGTTCCATTGAATTTAATCGGTGCCTTGTCACTGTCTGCTGTTGAAGTTGATCACGGGCATACTATTATGTATCAATCTCAAGTCATAAAATCTGTGTCAGAAATGCTCTGTTGACGAGCCCGACACCTATACCATCTGAAACAGGCCTCGCCATACAGTTGACGGCCCGGGGAGAACGCATCGATGTTTTTAGACAAGGCGGAGATACTCATCGTAGGCGCCGGTATCATCGGGCTGACTGTCGCGCGGGAGTTGGTGCTAAAGGGGCATGGCGGCATCGTGATCATCGAAAAGGAGCCGGAGCTGGGGCGGCACGCGTCGGGACGAAACAGCGGCGTGCTGCACGCGGGGATCTATTATGCCCCCGACAGCATGAAGGCCAAGTCATGCCTGAATGGCAATTTTCTGATGCGTGCCTACTGCAAGGAGCGGGGGCTGCCGCTATTGGAGAGCGGCAAGGTGATCGTGACCCGCACCCCCGAGGAACTTCCGGTGCTGGACGAGCTGTTTCGTCGGGCCACCGCCAACGGTGCCAAGGTGGAAATGATCGACGAGAAACAGTTGGCCGGGATAGAACCGAACGCGAGGACCGTGGAGCGCGCAATTTTCTCACACTACACGGCGGTGGTGGATCCCAAGGCGGTCCTTAACAGCCTGAAGGACGATCTGGAACGGAGCGGGCTGGTGAAGTTCCACCTGGATTGTCGGCTCACCGGTCTGGGCGGCAGCGGCAGGGCTGTGACCAGCAGGGGGGAAATCGAGTTCGGCCGCTTCATCAATGCGGCCGGCGCCTATTGCGACAAGGTCTCGCGCCTGTTCGGGGTGGGCGAAAAATACCGGCTGATACCGTTCAAGGGTGTTTATCGACTGCTCAGCAAGGACGCCCCCTTCACGGTCAACTCCAGCATCTACCCGGTCCCGGACATCCGTAATCCCTTCCTCGGTGTCCATTTCACCCGCAGCGTGCATGGCGACGTCTATCTGGGACCTACCGCCATCCCCGCTTTCGGTCGGGAAAACTACGGCCTCGTTGCCGGCATGGATGCCGAAGGTTTCGCCATCGCCTTCGAGGATCTGGTCCTCTTCCTGGCGAACCCGTTATTTCGGAGCGTGGCGCTCAGCGAGCCGCTCAAGTATTTCCCTTCCCGGTTCTATCGCGATGCGGCCCGGCTGGTGAAGGAGCTCTCGCCCGGGGACCTGGTGCCCGCCACCAAGGTCGGCATACGACCGCAGCTGGTGGACTGGGAGACCAAGCAGATGGTCATGGATTTCATGGTCGTGGCCGACGGTTCCTCGCTCCACGTGCTGAACCCGATCTCCCCGGCGTTCACCTCGTCCATGGACCTGGCGCAGGGCATCGTCGCGGCGCATTTTGCCAGCTGATCGGGCCGTCCTGGCCCTCATCCCATGAAAGAGTGAAAATTCGCGGGGCACGCTTTGCGGGGAGCGGGGCGAGGGGAGGGGCGAGGGGAGGGGCGCAGGCCGAAAGCCGCCCCTGCTCACTCCGCGGCGAAGGTCTGCATCTTCAGGCGCTTGTTCAGGGTCTGGCGCCCCATGCCGAGGATCTTGCCGGCCATCCCCTGGTTCCCCTTGGACAGTTTCATCGCCTCGCGGATCATGTACTCCTCGACCTCGTCGATGGTCGGGAAATGCCCGAAGATGCTGGTGAGCGGATTCTCGTCGCTCGGCTCGTGGTGGGAGCCGTTGCCGCCCCCCGGTGCCGGCCGCTCGTCGCCGATCACGGCGCGGAAGCTGTCCATGGAGAGCACCCCTCCGGGGTGCCTCAACACCGCATCGTACACCAGCGCCTCCAGTTCCCTCACGTTGCCCGGAAAGCCGTACAGCGAGAGGAGCACGGCGAGCCCCGGCGGGGGGGTCGGTTTCTTCTTCGCCAGGCAGCAGGCCGCTGCCGCCAGGAAATGATCGAGCAGGAGCGGGATGTCGTCCGGCCGCTCGCGCAGCGGCGGCAGGTGGACCCGGTGCCCGCAGAGCCGGTAATACAGGTCGTTTCTGAACCTGCCCCGCCTGATCAGGTCCTGCAGGTCGCGGTTGGTGGCGAGCACGATGCGCGCCTCGCTTTTCTTGATGAAATCCGAGCCGACCGGGTAATACTCCTGCTCCTGCAAGAGCCTGAGCAGCTTGACCTGCGACATCTCGTTCAGGTCGCCGATCTCGTCCAGGAACAGGGTCCCCCCCGCAGCGCGCGTGATGAGCCCGTCGCGCGCATGGTCGGCCCCGGTGAAGGCCCCCTTCCTGTGGCCGAAAAGGGTGTCCGAGAACATGTTGTCGTCCAGTCCCGCCGCGTTCAGCGCCACGTACTCGCCGCCGCAGCCGCTCAGGTTGTGGATGGCGCGCGCCACCAGCTCCTTCCCGGTTCCGGTCTCCCCGGTGATCATGACCGGCTGCCGGGTGCCCGAGATCACCTCCAGGTACTGGAAGATGGCCCGCATGTTCTTGTTGCCGGTGACGATGGTCCCGAAGGCCTCCGGGTGGTCCAGCCGGTCGGTGAACATGTACTCCTTCAGGACGGAGAGTTCGCTGGAGAGGCTGCGCAGCTCCAGCGCCTTGCGGACCGAGGTGACCAGGCGCTTCACCTCGATCGGTTTCACCAGGTAGTCGAAGGCACCCTCCCTGATGCAGTTCACCGCCGTATCGACGTCGTTACTGGCCGTGGCGACGATCACCGGGATCTGCGGGAACTGTGCCACGATCTGCGGCAACAGCTCCTGGCCGGAAAGGTGCGGCATGCGCAGGTCCATCACGATGACGGCCACCTCCTCCCCGGCGAGCAGCGACATCACGGCGCGGCTGTCGCTTTCGGTCAGCACATCCTTGTAACCGCTCGTGTTGAGGCAGCTGCGGCAGCTCTCAAGAATCTGCACTTCGTCGTCGACCAGCAGTATCCGCTGCATATGCTTGTTCTCCTGTATCACTTGTACTGCTCCTGTTGTGTCACGAGGTAACGGGCTTTTAAGCTCGCTCACTGCTGCTGCTTTGGCAGGGTGAAAAAGAAGGTCGCCCCTTTGCCCACTTCGGCCTCGGCCCAGATCCGGCCGCCGTGGCGCTGCAGGATGCGCTGTACCGTCGCCAGGCCGATGCCGAAGCCGGTGAATTCCCGGTCCGAATGGAGCCGCTGGAAGGGGGTGAACAGCTTCTGCGCCTGGGCCATGTCGAAGCCTGCGCCGTTGTCCCGCACGAAGTAGGCGCTCTCCGGGCCGCACGCTGCGACGCCGAACTCGATGAGCGCCTCCTCCTGCAGCCCCGTGTACTTGCAGGCGTTGCCCAGAAGGTTGTCCAGTACCACCCGCATCAGATCCGGGTCGGCGTAGGCCGCCATCCCCGGGGCTATCCGGAAGCTGATGCTGCGCTGCGGCTCGCGCAGCTTGAGTCCGGCGGCTATCAGCGCGGCCATCTCGCTCAGGTCGGTGCTGCCGCGCTTCAGCTCGCTGCGGGTCACCCGGGAAAAGTCGAGCAGGGTCCTGATCAGCTCGTTCATGACCATCGTCTCGCTCAGGATGATTTTTATGAAATCACGGCACTGCTCATCCAGCCCCGCGCCGTAGAGCTCGAGTATCACCTGGCAGTAGCCGTTTATGTTGGTGAGCGGGGTGCGCAGGTCATGGGACACCGTGTAGCTGAACGACTCCAGGTCCCGGTTGGCGACCTCCAGCTCCTGGGCGCGGGCGGTCAGCGTGCCGTTTAACAGCTCGATCTGCCGCGCGCTCTCCTTTCTTTCGGTGATATCCTCTTTCACCGCCACAAAATGGGTGACCCCCCCCTGCTCGTTGAACACCGGGGAGATCGAGGTCGACTCGCTGTACCGGGCGCCGCTCTTCTTCACCCCCTCGAGTTCGCCGTGCCACTCGAAACCCGCGGCGAGCGTGGCCCAGACGTCCTCGCCGGTCGCCTGCAGCGTGCGCAGGTTCTCCCCCAGGAGCTCGGCCTGGCTGTAGCCGGTGAGGCCGGTGAACTTCGGGTTGACGTACTCGATCACCCCGAGGGGGTCGGTGATCACGATGGAGCTCGGGCTCTGCTCCACGGCGCGCGAGAGCTTGGCGATGTATGCCTGCTGCGCCTGCAGCTCCCTCTCCAGCCGGAGCGCGGCCAGGCTCCGCTCGACCGCCGCGAACAGCTTGCCGCTGTCGATCGGTTTCATCACGTAGCGGCTGATGCCGATCTCGATGCAGTCGATGAGGTAGGCCATGTCGCTGTGGGCGCTGGTGACGATGACGGGGACGGCGCCGCGCAGTTCCAGGATGCGGCGCGCCATCTCTATGCCGGTCATGACCGGCATCTTTATGTCGGTGACCACGAGGTCCGGGGCGAGCTCCTCGAAGAGCCTGAGCCCCTGGGCCCCGTCCGGGGCGCTCAGGATGGTGATCTCGGGAAAGCGCCTGGCCAGCATGGTGCAGACCGTCTCCCGGGTGATCTCCTCGTCCTCCACGTAAAGCAGCGTCAAGGCGGGCTCGGGCGCCTGGAAACTCGACATGCTAGACCTCGATCCTGAATTCGGCGCCCGCTCCGCAATTGCGCGCGGTGAGGCTGCCGTTCATGCTTTTTTCCACGATGTTCTTGGCCATGAAAAGGCCGATACCGGTTCCCTTCCCCTGTTCCTTGGTGGTGAAGTAGGGCTCGAAGATGCGGTCGATGATCTCCTCGGAGATCCCCCCCGCGTTGTCGGCGATGGTCACCACCGCCTTGCCGCGCTCGGAGCCGACGCTGACCCCCAGGCACGGGGCGCTGCAGTCCGCTTCCGAGAAGGCGTCGATGGCGTTGTTGATGATGTTGAGCAGCACCTGGGAGAACTCGTTGGGGTGCCCGATGATGGCGGGGGCCGGCTGCGCCTTCACCTCGACCCTGATCCCCTTTTCGGTCAGGGTCCCCTCGATGAGCGCCAGGGTCCGCTGGACGACCTGGCCCAGGTCGAACTCGCTCTTGGTCTTGTCCGGGGTGAAGAAGTTCCTGAAGTCGTCGATGGTCTGCGACATGTGCCGAACCAAATGCATGATCTTCTTGGTGCTGGAGTCGAGGTAGGCCTTGCTGAAGTTGCCGTACTCGTAGCTCAGCGTCAGATCCTGGACCAAAAGGCCGACCGCGTTCAGAGGCTGCCTCCACTGGTGCGCGATGTTGCCGATCATCTCGCCCATGGCGGCCTGGCGGCTTTGCTGCATCAGCACCTCGTCCTTCTTGCGCAGCTCCTCCATCGCCTGCAGGCGCTCCGCGGTCTCCCGGGTGAGCTCCGCGGTCCGCTCATTCACCCGCTGCTCCAGTTCGCGGTTCAGGTTGGAGAGGAGCTGCTTGGCCCCCAAAAGCTCCTGGTTCTTCTCGGCGGCGAGCTCGTAGGTGGCCAGGAGCAGTTCCACCGTCTGGGCGCAGCTGGCGTGGATCCGGTAGTGCTTGCCGCGGTACAGGACGTCCACCTCCCCGTCGTTCTCCCCGGTCCGGCAGGAGCGCTGTCCCTGCAGCACCGAGGCGATCCGGGTCAGAAGCATGCGGTTGCTGTACGGCTTGGAGACGAAGTAATCGGCCCCCGCCTCCAGGCTGTGCAGGACGTCCGCCGGGTCGTTCAGGTGGGTGAGCAGGATGATCGGCGTGGCGCTCACCTCGTCGATCTCCCTGACCCGGCGGCAGAGTTCGAAGCCGTCCATCTCGGGCATCAGTATGTCGCTGATCACCAGGTCGGGGCGCCGGGTCAGCACCTCCTCAAGCGCCTCGCTGCCGTTTCGGGCCAGGCAGACCCGGTATCCGTGTGCCCTCAGCACCTGTTCCAGGAGCTTTGCCTGGGTGGGGCTGTCGTCGACTATCAGTATCAGGGTGGCGCCGTTTAACGCCGTGCTCGACTCTTCCATGTAGGTTCCTTGTTATGGGGACGGCAGCGCTCGGCTAGCGGCCTTTGACCAGCGCTGACAAGAGCTGGATGATCCCCTCTGGTGGCAGTATGTACTGGGCCGCGTCGATCCTGATCGCCTCGAAGGGCATGCCGAACACCACGGAGCTCTCCCGGTCCTGGGCGATGGTGATCCCCCCACGGTCCCTCAGCATCTTGAGCCCGGAGGCGCCGTCGCCCCCCATGCCGGTCAGGAGCACCCCGGCCGCCTGACGGCCGTAGCTTAGCGCCACGGAGCGGAACAGGCAGGAGACCGAGGGGCGCAGCCCGTTGTCAGGCGGGGCCGAGGAGAGGACGATCCTGCGCCCCGGTCCCGCCTCCAGGTGGCAGCCGTCCGGCGCCACGTAGACCCGTCCCGGCATGATCGGCATGCCGTTCACGGCAAGCTGCACCGGCAGGGCGGAGCTCTGGTTCAGCCAGTGCACGAAATTCTCCGTGAAGCCGTCGGCCATGTGCTGCACGACCAGAACAGCGGCGCCGAATTGCGGCGAGAGCCTGGAAAGGATCTGCTGCAGAAGCGGAGGGCCGCCGGTGGAGGCGCCGAGGGCCACCACCTTGATCTCTGTCTGGCTCTCCGGCAGCGGCACCGGTACCGGGAGCGCGGGGGCGTCTTTGGGAAAGGCCCGGCGCACCACCTTGATCTCGGACATGAGCTTTATGTGGTGCACGAGCCTGGCCACAGACTCGAGGTGGCCGGCGCTGCAGGGGGGCTCGGGCTTGGCCAGCACCATGAGCGCCCCCGCCTCCATGACCCGGAACAGCGTCGCGGAGTCCCTGGGGTCCATCTTGCCGGTGACGATGACGATGGGGACCGGGCAGCTCGACATGATGGCGCGGGTCGCCTCGAAGCCGTTCATCCCCGGCATGTTGATGTCCATGGTGATGATGTCCGGTCTCAGCGAGCGGGCCGCGGCCACGGCGGCCTCGCCGTTTTCGGCCGTGCCCACCACCTGGATCTGCGGGTCCGCGTTGAAGGCGGCCACCAGCGCCTGCCGCACCGTTTTGGAATCCTCTACCACAAGAAGTCGGATCACGAGTCTGCTATCCCTTTCAGGTCAGTTTCTGTATCACATCGATCAGGCTACCCTGGTCGAAGCTGCTCTTCACGATGTAGGCGTTGGCGCCCACATCTATGCCGCGCTCGCGGTCCGAGCGGGATTCCAGGCCGGTCACCAGTATCACCGGGAGGGTGGCGCACCTGCTGTCCGCCCTGATGGCGGCGGTGAGCTGGAAGCCGTCCATGCGCGGCATCTCCACGTCGGAGACGACCAGGTCGAAGCTCTCCGTCTTGATCTGCGACAGCGCGTCGGCGCCGTCGATCGCCGTTGTCACCAGGAAGCCGGAGGATTCCAGGATGTTCTTCAACAGGGTGCGCGAGGTGATGGAGTCCTCTGCCACCAGCACCGAAAGCCGCTTCGGCCTGGGGCGGGCCGGGGTGGCAGCGGCCAGCGTAGAGGGGGCGCCCAGCTGCACCGACCTGAACAGGTCGCCTATGTTGAGGATCGGCACCACGCGGCCGTCCCCCAGAACCGTCGCGCCGGCCACGTTCCTGACCCGCGACAGCTGGCTCCCCAGCGGCTTCACCAGGATCTCCTGCACCCCGATCACCTGGTCGACGGCGAAGGCCACGCGCTTTTCGGCCAGGTTCAAAAGCACGACCGGCTGGAAACCGTCCGGGCTCTGGGCCCCACGCTCGTCCAGCTCCAGGAGCCGGGCCAGGCTCACCAGGGAGATCACCTCGCCCCCCAGGAGCACCGTGTCCCGGTTCTCCACGCGCCTGATCTCGGCGAGCGCGACCCGCGCGGTCTGTTCGACGCTGGCGGCCGGCAGGATGCAGGCGCGTCCCGCGGCCTGCAGCAAAAGGCCGCGCATCATGGCGAAGGAAAGCGGTAGGCAGAGGCGGAACTCGGTCCCGCAGGCTGCCCCCGGTTCCACCGTGACGTGCCCCCCGAGCCGCTCCAGCGACTCGCGCACGATGGCAAGGCCCACGCCGCGCCCCGAAAGGCTCGTGATGATGGGGCTCGTGGAGATCCCCGATTCGAAGACGAGCTGCAGCGCCTCCGAGTCCGACAGGTGCTCAAGCGCCTCGGCCGTCAGAAGCTCCTGCCTGAGCGCCGCCCCCTTCACCTGTGCCAGGTCGATGCCGCGGCCGTCGTCGGCGACCACCAGCTCGGCGCGGTTGGCGTCCTGCAGCCTGATGCCGATGCTGATCCTGCCCCGGGCCGGCTTCCCCTTGAGCAGGCGCTCGGGCTCCTTCTCGATGCCGTGGTCCATCATGTTGCGCACGAGGTGCAAAAGCGGTTCCTTGAGCTCGGCGAGGATGCGGCGGTCCAGCTCGATCTCCCCCCCGAAAAGGCGCAGCTCGGCCTGCTTCCCCAGTTCCCGGGCCAGGTCGCGCACCAGCTTGGAAAAGGGGTCGGTCAGCGAGGAGAACGGGAGCAGGTGCAGTTTCTTCACCTCCTCGAGAAGCGGGTCGACCATGCCGGCTAGCCCCCAGAGGTGCTGCTCAGATCCCTTCTCCAGGGCGCGCAGGCTTCCTTGCGTGTGGCGCTCCGCCTCGCAGCTCTCCTGCAAAAGCGCGGCGAGCCGTGCCGCCTGCGCGTCGGGCGCCGCCTGCCTGAGCACCTCCCGGGCCAGCTCCACGGCCCGGGTCCGGCCGGCGTCGCGGCCGGCTAGCTCGGCGGCGGCCGCGGTCAATTGCTCCTGCAGCGCCGAGGCGGCGAGCTTTGCCGATACCAGCTCCTCGGCCTGCAGCAAAAGCGATTCGAGCAGCTTGGTGGAGACCCGCACCGTCTCGCCTGCCGCTCTTCTCCCTCCCTGGGCGCCGGGTCGCTCCGGCTCGTGCCCTTCGACCGGCGCGGCGGCGTCACCGGCCGGGTGGGGGGCGGCCAGGGCTTTCTCCCGCCGGCCCGCGTCTGCCGCGCCTGCCCCGGGCCCCGCGGCAGACGCCGGGGAGGGGAGGGGGGACTCCTGCTGCTGGAAGATCAGCTCGGAGAGCGCATCGATGTCCGCGTGGAGCCGGTCGAAAAGCACCAGGTCAAGCGGGATGTCGCCGCGCCTCAGGTCGGCCAGCAGGTTTTCCAGCTGCTGGCAGCTGTGGGCCACGTCGATCAGGTTCACCGCGTGCGCCGCCCCCTTGAGCGTATGGATGCGCCGGAACACCGACTCCACGTGACGCTTGCGCCGCGCGGGATCGCTCTCCTTTTCCAGCTCGACGAGCAGCGAAGAGAGGGCGCTGGTGTGGTCGAGCGCCTCCAGCCTGAAGGTCTCCAAGAGCTCTTTGAGCAAGGCGTCGCTGTCAAGCATGCGGGGTACCGCCTTTGCGGCTGCGGCCGGCGGCTGCGCCCGCAGCCGTATGGCGTGTCGAACGGGCCGTCATGCCACCTGGTACCGGCTTACCAGCTGCTGGAGCTTCTGGTTCAGTTCGTAGAGGTTGCGGGCGGCGGATTCGATCTGGCGCGACCCCTCCACGTTCTGGCCGCTCGCCTGGTTGATGCTCTGGATGGCGATGGCGATCTGGTCCATGCCGATGGCCTGCTCCTGGGTGGAGGTGACGATCTGCAATGTGGCGTTGGAGGAGTCCTCGATCGACGCGGCGAGCAGGCTGATCGCCTCGCCGGCCTCGCTCGACTGCCTGACCCCGGCCTCCACGGCCTTGCTCCCCTGCTCGGTGGCAAGCACCGCCGCTGTGGTCGCCTTCTGGATGAAGCCCAGGATGCTGCGCACCTGGGCGGTCGCCTGCTTGGACTGGGTCGCCAGGTTCTTCACCTCCTGCGCCACCACGGCGAACCCCTTGCCGTGCTCGCCGGCCTTGGCCGCCTCGATGGCGGCGTTCACCGCGAGAAGGTTCGACTGCTCGGCCAGGTCGTTCACCGTGGCGATGATCTCGCCGATCGCCTGGCTCTGCTCGCTCAGGTTCACGATCCGCTCCGCGATGAAGCCCATGCGCTCGTCGATACCGCGCATGCCGCCTATGGCGTTTTCCACCGACACCTTCCCGGTCTTGGCAACCTGCACCGACCTGTGCGAGCTCTCGTAGACCTGCCGTGACTTCTGCGAGGCGAGGTCCGTGGTCTGGCGCACCTCCTGGACCGTGGCGTGGGTCTCGGAGATCGAGGTGGCGGTCTGGGCCGAACTCGAGGCGAGCTCGCTCACCGTGGTCATGATCTCGCCGGCGGAACTGGCCAAGACGTTCACCACCTCGCGGACCTCCAGGTTCAGCTCGCGGAGGTTCCTGGTCATGGTGGCAAAGGAGTTGCCGAGCTGGTCCTTGGGGGAGGCGGGAAGCATGTCGAGGGTCAGGTCGCCCGCGGCGATCCGGTCCGCGTTGGCGGCGAGCCTTTTCAGGGAGCCGACCATGTTCTGCATGGCGACGCCGAAGACGTCCCGCTCCGAGTTGGGGACCACCTCCACCTCCAGGTCCCCCAGGGCGATCCGGTTGGCGCTCTCCCCCATGTGCCGCAGCGACTGCACCATCTTTCCCATGGCCCGAAGCAGTTGGCCGATCTCGTCCGGCGCCTCGGAGCCGATCTCCACCGAGACGTCCCCCTGGGCCAGCCGGTTCGCCGCGTCCAGTGCGCTGTTGAGCGGCTTCACGATGGAGGCGGTGATGGCCAAGGCGGTGACCACCGCGAGGACCGCGGCCAGCAGGAGCAGTATCGAGGCAACGATGACGGTCGAGCGCTGGTTCTGCTTCGCCTCATTTTCCAGGCTCTGCGCCTTGTTGAAGGAGAACTTCAGCACCTCGCTCACCTGGCCGTCGATCTTGGCGACCATGCGCCGGGCGAAGGTCTTGTGGAAGGCGATCGCCTCAGGCACCCGGTTTTGCCGCACCAGCTCGATGACCTTGGCGCGGATCGGCTTCCACTCGTCCATCGATTCCTTGATCTGGTCGATCTTGCTCTTGTCGCCCAGGAAGCGGTCCTTTGCCACTGCGAGTTTCTGGTAGACGATCTTTTCGGAGGTATCGATGTCGGCCAGCGCCGTTTCCATCTCCTGGCTGTCGTTGGCATAGAGCACCACGTCCTTCATGCTCCGGTGCATCCTGACGATATTCGAGTCGACCTCGCGGACGGCGTTGGTCACCGTGAAGGGGTGGTCGTAGAACATCGATATCAGGTTCCCCTGTGCGACCAGGTTCTTCAGGGAGAGTCCGCCGATCAGGATGAGAAACAGGACGACTATAGCGAAGCCTGCCATCAACCTGGAACGGATCTTGAGATTACTGAGCATGAAACCCCCGTGTGCTATGGAAAATATCTATCTATCATGATTGCGTCAGTTTTAAGCTGCTCAGCCCCCTGTCTGCAGGCCGAGCCGGGGCAGGACCCCATCCCCGCCCGGACCCTCGAAGGGGAGGTTCAATAGGGGTTAAGACACCTCTTCGTGCACCACGACCCTTCTGTCCGACAGGATCCTGCCCATATCGAGAAGCGCCAGCCGGTCCGCCGTCACGCCGGTCAGGAACTCCTCGCCGATGCCGGTGCAGGTTGCCGGCGCCGGCTGCAGATCCCCCATCGGCACCGACCTCATGCCGGTTATGGCGTCTGCCAGTACCCCGAACTCCATGCTGCCGTTACCCACCACGATGACCCGGTTCAAGTCGGAGAGGCCGACTGCGGCGAGGTTGAAGAAACGCCTGAGATCGACGATGGAGATGATCCTGCCGCGCAGGTTGGCAATGCCCATCACGAAGGGAGGCGTGCAGAAAAGGGGCGTGAAATCGGTGAGCGGCAGCGTAGCGCTGATGTACGACATCTCCATGGCATAGCTTTCCCCGGAGAGCTGGAATTCCAGGCAATCGAGCACCCGTCCCGGTTCTTGCGCCCGGGCCGGCTTTCTGGCGAGCTCCTCGGCCCGCGCCCTGAGCAGCGCCTGCTCAGCCTCCGGGCTGAGGCTCCGTTTCTCCGAGTCCGTCGCGCTCGCCGCCTCCTGCCGCGCGATCAGGTCGGGCCAGTCTATGCCGGCGCAAACGGAGATGTTGGAATCTGTCATGTGCGTTCCTTTTAGAAACAGGGGCTAGGGGCTAGGGGCTAGGGGCTAGGGGCTAGCAACTTCTGCTGAAAGAACCCCAACTCCATAGTCTGTTACCCGTTTTAGCCCCCAGCCCCGGTTTTCCTAGCCCCCAGCCCCGGTTATCCTAGCCCCCAGCCCCGGTTTTCCTAGCCCCTAGCCCCGGTCTTCATCCCCTAGCCCCGGTTTTCCTAGCCCCTAGCCCCGGTCTTCATCCCCTAGCCCCGATCTTCCCGATTCATCGCGCGGATCACCTCGGCCAGTCTTCCCGCCGTCATCCCCTCGGCCTCCGGGAGCACCTCGTGGGGGTGTCGCCGCTCCAGCAGGCGCAGCGCGTTGGCGTAGTTTCGCTGCGACTCGCTCCGGTCGCCGGCCTGCCTGCAGAGGTTGCCCAGTGCGAAATAGGCGATCAGGTAGTCGTGGTCGATGAACAGCGCCCGCTTCAGCGCCTGCACCGCTGCTTCGATATCGCCCTGCTGCTCCAGGATTATGGAGAGCAGGTAATGATTATGCGCGTTCAGCCGGTCGCAATCGATGGCCATTTCGCACAAATGCCGCGCTTCGGTGAACCTGCCGATGTTGGCATGGGCCCGGGCTGCAAGCGCCAGAGCCAGAGCTACTCCCCGTTGTTCCCCGCCGTCAAGTGAGGCGAGCGCCAGGTCGGCGGCCTGCTGGTAGAGGCCCGACTCGTAAAGGGCGAGCGCTTCGCTATAGCCCGCAGCTTCCGGACTGTCATTGGCGCCGGTTGCGGCCCCCTCAGGGGAGGCAGCAGCCAGCGCCTGGATGGGCGCAGCTGCGCTTTTAGGCGGCAGGGCAGCGGGCGGTGGCTCGATAGCTGCGGCGAAAACGCCGCGTTCGACCGGCTCGGGTGACGGGACGTGCTGTTTCTGGCTGCGCGGGGAGGGGTGGCCGGCCGCCTCCTGCTGCGCCGTTTTCTTACGGAGAACCAGGGCACCGTCGTAATGCCCGCACGAGAACCCCCGGCAGCAATGGTGGTTGATCTCGGTGGGCCCGACGAAAAGAAATCCCCCCTCCTTGAGGGCGGCGTGTAACCTGTCCATGGTCTTTTCGATCTGTGCCGCATTGAAGTAGAGCATCACGTTGCGGCAGAAGATGAGATCCATCTCGCCGCTGCGGTCGTCCACGCTGCTTTCGTCCACCATGTTCAGATGTTGGAAGCGCACCATGTTGCGGATGCGCGGGACGATCTCGAACCGGCCGTCCTTGCGCCTGGTGAAGTAATCAAAGAGCCACTCGGGGGCGTTTCGGAAGGACCATTTGCTGTAGACACCCTGGCGCGCCCGCTCCAGTGCCGACGGGTTGATGTCGGTGCCAAGCAGCGTCACCTTCCAGTCGGCAAGATCAGGCATGACCCGGCTCAAGAGGATCGCGATGCTGTAGGGCTCCTCCCCGGACGAGCAGCCGGCGCTCCAGATCCTGAGTGTCTTGTCGGTGGCGCGCCGGGCGGCTATCAGTTCAGGCAGCAGCTTCTCTTCCAATACCTGGTAGCTTTTCGGATCGCGCAGAAAATAGGTTTCACCGATGGTAAGCGCCAGCGCCAGCATGTCCATCCGCTCTTTTGAGAGCGGTGCCGACATGAGCATGATCAGGTAGTCATCGACCTTGGCATACCCCTGCTCCTTGCCGAGAACAGCCATCTTCTGTCCCAGCTCCGAAAGGCGCTCCCTGGAAAAATGGAGCCCCATGGTCCTGGCCAGGAACCTGCCGAAAATCGGCAGGGGCTCCACGCTCTCGGGGCCGCTCATTGCCGCACCCGTTCCAGGGCCTGCGCCAGAAGCTCCTCTTCGGCGCTAAAGAGCAGGGTCTCCAGATCGTGGATCAGGAGCAGCCCCTGGTCGGTGCTGGATATTCCCTCAAGGAAGGCCGTCCCGGTCAGGACGTCGTCGGGCGCGGTCACCGTCAGGTCGGTCCTTTCGATGACGCTCTCGGTGCCGTCCACGACGAGCGCCAGCGTACGGTTGCCCGACCGGGCGATCACGAACTGGTCGTCACTGCGGATCCCCCTTTCAGGCAGGCGGAAACGTTTCCTCAGGTCGATGACGGGAATGATCTGTCCCTGGAGATCGAGGATCCCCAGCACGATCTCCGGCGCCTCCGGCAACGCGGTGATGGCCGCGGCCCGGACCACTCTTTCCACGGTGTCCAGCCGCAGCGCATAGCGCAGCCGGTCAAGAGTAAAGATCAGCAGATGAGGTGTCGTAATCGCTCTCCTTCGTGGCGGTCCACTATTGCAAGTCAGCACATTAATTTACCTCGCGAGCCTACTTAAGATCAAGGAGATTATGCCCTGAGAGCCCGAAATCACGACTTTTTTTGCCTGACACTGCCTTCGGTTAACTAATGAGCGGGCACAGGATCAGGGCGTACGGAGTCTTTGCTTGCCGCTTTGGCAAGCGCCGCGGACAACCCTTTTACTGCCGTTTTGGGCCCGGACCGCTGCCGGCGCTCCGGTTGCAAAACGGAGGCTGCCATATGTAATTGGTGTGCGCTAATCATTGCGATGGCGGGGCGGCGTGGATAAATATCTATAAAGACGGCTACCTGCATCGCTAACCATAGAGTCGCACCGGAGGGTTGAAGAAGCAGAAGCGAGACTGTCATGATGGTCTGAGGTGGAGGGTCACTGCCACGGAGGATTTATGAAACGGGAAAAGGTTGACGTTGAGGAGGTAAGGGGATCGGCACAACGGATCATCATAAGGCTCGACCAGGGGGGAAGGGGGAAAACGCGGGGCTCGCGGTTTCTTGCGTTCCCTGACGTCGTGGCTATAATTTGCCAATGCTTTTCACGCCCCATAACTAAAGGAGGCCGTCATGCTGCAAGTCGCATCGGAAATGCTATCGAGACTTCGTGAGGCTTTGCCCGAAGCAACGGTTTACTGGGAGAAGGAACCTGGAGACAGGTTCAAGGGGGCGGTGCTGACTGCGGAGCTGAAGCACAGGAAGTTCACCCTGCAGTTTGACAGCAAGTCTGACGGCGCGGAAACAATCGACGGTCCCCTGGTGGATCAGGTCGTGGACGATTTCGTTGATTTCTTTGCCAGATCGATCTATCCGAAGGAAAAATTCACCAGGATGCTTTGATATCCTATCCCGGCACCCGGGGAGGCGCAGGCATCATGCGCCGCTGTCCAGCAGATCGGCGGCGAATTTACGCGCCTCGGGCAGGAACTCCAGGAAATCCTCATGCAGCCCCTCATACTGTCGGGTAAGTTCCCCACCTCCGCCGGCCAGCGGATTCGGCCTTTTCACCCTTTTGGACATACGCCCAAGCGCCACGCCCACCCCGGATGTCTCACGGTAGGACGGGATCATATCCTCGAATATGACCGGGAGTAATCCCTGCAGACGCTCCGGCAGCAATGGGCGCCTCCCTTCCACGACCTGTCTCACCCTGTGCAGGTAATCGGTGAACGGCTCCGCGGACCAGTCGCTCCAGGTCGATGCCAGGAAATGGTCGTAATAGAGATCGACCAGGATGCCCCGGTACAGTCCGAACTCCTCGCCAAGCCGCAGCCTGCTCCGGTTGAAGTGCTGCTGGCTTTGGGCGAAGGAATCGATGCGCCTGTGCAGTTGCAGTCCGCGGCGCAGCAGGGGAGGGTAGGCGTCCCCGATCGGCCCCTTGACGAAGTCGCCCATGAAGTTGCCGGTGAGGATGTCCGGATCGTCGCCTGAAAGATAGAGGTGGCATAGGTAGTTCACGGTTTTCCCGGGGTTGCGTTCTCCGATGGATCGGCCATGCCCGGCATCTTCCCACAGCAGGCGATGGATTGGCAAGAGTTTCGGCCGCCTTCTCCTCAGGTGAAGGCATCGATGCCGGTCAGGTCCCTGCCGAGCACCAGGGTGTGCACCTCATAGGTCCCCTCATAGGTGTCGACAGATTCCAGGTTGCACATGTGCCGCATGCACTGGTATTCGTCGCTGACGCCGTTGGCCCCCAGGATGCCGCGCGCCGTCCTTGCCACCTCCAGCGCCATCCGGACGTTGTTGCGCTTGGCGAGGCTCACCTGTTCGGCGCGCAACCGACCGGTGTCCTTGAGGTGCGCGAGCTGCAGCGCCAGGAGCTGTCCCTGGGTGATCGCGGTCAGCATGTCGGCGAGTTTGCCCTGGGTCAGCTGGAACCCGGCCACCGGCCTGCCGAACACGCTGCGCTCGCGGCAGTAGCAGAGTGTCTCGTCGAAACATGCCATGGCCGCGCCGAGCGCACCCCAGGCGATGCCGTAGCGCGCCTGGTTCAGGCAGCTCAGGGCGCTTTTCAGCCCGATGGCGTCCGGCAGGAGGTTCTCCGCCGGGACCCGCGCCCCGTCAAGCACCAGCTCCGCCGTCTCGGACGCCCGCAGCGACAGCTTCCCCTTGATCTCGCCGGCGCTGAAGCCGGGAGTGCCGCGCTCCACCAGGAAGCCGCGTATCTCGCCGTCCAGCTTGGCCCAGACCAGCGCGACATCGGCCACGTTGCCGTTGGTGATCCACATCTTCACGCCGCTAAGCAGGTACTCGTTTCCCTTTTGCACGGCGCGGGTGATCATGCCGGCGGGGTCGGAGCCGTGATCGGGCTCGGTGAGCCCGAAGCAGCCGATCGCCTCGCCGCTTGCCAGTTTCGGCAGCCAGCGCAGCTTCTGGGCCTCGCTGCCGTAGCGCAGGATCGGGTACATGACCAGCGCTCCCTGTACCGAAACGAAGCTGCGCAGCCCCGAGTCGCCGCGCTCCAGTTCCTGCATCATAAGCCCGTACGACAAACTGTCGATCCCCGGCAACCCGTAGCCTGCGAGGTTCGCGCCGAACAGGCCGAGCTCGCCCATGGTGGCGGTCAACTGCAGCGGGAAGCTGCCGTTTCGATAGTGCTCCCGGACCAGCGGGAGGAACTCGCGCTCCACAAAGCTGCGCACCGTGTCGCGGATCAGGCGCGCCTGGGGGTTCAGGTCGCTCTCGATGTCGTAGTAGTCGATTCCCTTGTACATGCCAGGTTCTCCTGTCGATGAAAACGGTGAACCTCAAAGGCGCGACAGCCGTATCCATTTAGCGCCGTCACGCGCCTGAGGGTCTTTTTTCGTTACTTGTCGATCTGCGCCTTTTGCAGTCTGCCGCTGTAGTCGCGGTAAATGACCTTGACCCGGCTGAAGAAATCTATGGCGCCCCCCCTGCCTCCGGCCTCGGGATGCCCTGAGCCCGAGTGCCGCCAGCCGCCGAAGGGGAGCTGAACTTCCGCCCCGATGGTGGAGGCGTTTATGTAGACGATGCCCGAGGCGAGCTCCCGCTCCGCACGGGCCGTGCTGTTCACGTCGCGGCTGAAGACAGCCGACGACAGCCCGTACTTCGAGTCGTTCGCTATCTCGATCGCCTCGTCCAGGTCTTTGCAGGGGATCACGCAGAGCACCGGTCCGAAGATCTCCTCCTGCGCGATGCGCATCTGCCGCGTCACTCCGCCGAAAACGGTAGGCGCCATGAAGAAGCCGTGGGCCAACTCGCCGTCGCCTGCCCTGCAGCCGCCGGTCAGAAGCCGCGCCCCTTCTTGCTGTCCGATGCGGATGTACTCCTGCACCTTCAGCAATTGCGCCTGGCTGATCAGCGGTCCGATGTCGGTTTGCTCCTTGAGACCGGAGCCGAGCTTCAGGCGCGAGGCTCGCTCGGCCAAAAGCCCCACGAAGCGCGCATAGACCTCCTCGTGGACGATGACGCGGCTCGTCGCGGTACAGCGCTGGCCTGCGGTGCCGAACCCGCCCCAAATGACTCCGTCCAGCGCCAGGTCCAGGTCGGCGTCGTTCATCACGATGAGGGCATTCTTCCCCCCCATCTCCAGGGCGACCGGACGGTGCAGGCTCGCCAGCCGGCATTCCAGGGCCTCGCCGGCGGCGCAGGAGCCTGTGAACGATGCGGCATCCACGCCGGGATGGGTAACGAGGTATTCGCCCACCTCCGCGCCGGGGCCGCAGACGAGGTTGACCACCCCCGCAGGGATGCCCGCCTGTTCCATGATTTCAACCAGCGCCGCCGCGCAGGCCGGGGTCTCTGAGGAAGGTTTCAGGATGACGGTGTTGCCGCAGATGAGCGCGGCGAACATCTTCCAGGCGGGGATGGCGATGGGGAAATTCCACGGCGTTACCAGGGCCACGACCCCCAGGGGAGAGCGCACGCTCTTGCAGTCCTTGTCGGGAAGCTCGGAAGGGACCGTTTCCCCCTGCAGCCTGCGCCCCTCGCCCGCCATAAAGTAGCCGATGTCGATCGCCTCCTGCACGTCGCCCAACCCCTCGGCGATGACCTTTCCCATTTCGCTTGTCAGCAGGGTGCCGAGCCGCTGCTTGTTCTGGGCCAGCAGCTGCGCGGCCCTGAACAGGATCTCGCCCCGGCGGGGAGCCGGGAGCAGGCGCCAGCCGGGAAGGGCCGCCCGGGCCGCCGCGACGGCGCTATCCACATCGGCGCGACTGGAGAGCGGGGCCGTAGCCACCGTTTCGCGGGCGTTGGCCGGATTCAAACTGTCAAACTGTCTCCCATCCTCTGCATCACACCAAGTACCTGCGATGAAATTCCTGACAATCACTGCCATCGGACACCTCCGTGTCTGGGTAATGGATCAAAGCATACCAGAAGAGAAGCGAAGGGGTAGCTAAGCTACAGACACAGCGTACGTGCAATGTACGAAAATTTACGATATGCTGTCGGCTGCCCAGGCTTTAGATGTGAACCTGTATCAGGACTAGCCGCTGTTGTTCGGGGAGCAAACCCTGATCAAGGTCAAACTGCCGCTTCCCATCCCGGCCATTTTGCGGAGAAACATATGTTAGGCGCCCTGACCGGCGACATCGTCGGCTCCATATACGAGTGGAACAACATCAAAACCACCGATTTCCCGCTGTTCCAGGATCATTGCCGCTTCACGGACGACTCGGTCCTGACCGTGGCATTGGCGGAAGCCATCCTCACCGGCGCGAGCTATGGCACCCTGATGAAGAGCTACTGCCGCAGATACCCGGATGCAGGGTACGGCGGCAGCTTTCTGCGCTGGGTGCAAAGCGATAGCGACTGCCCGTACAACAGCTGGGGAAACGGGGCGGCGATGCGCATAAGTCCGGTCGCCTGGGCCTTCGGCTCGCTCGCCGAGGTGCTGCAAAAGGCCGAAGAGTACAGCGTCGTGACCCACAGCCATCCGGAAGGGATCAGGGGGGCCCAGGCCACGGCGGCAGCCGTCTACCTAGGTCGAACCGGCGCCTCCAAGAAAGAGATCTGTCGCTTCGTCACCGAGAACTTCCGTTATGACCTGTCCCCAACCTGCGACGAGATCAGGCCCGGCTACTGCTTCGATGTTTCCTGTCAGGGGACGGTACCCCAGGCGATAATTTCCTTTCTCGAATCGACCGACTTCGAAAGCGCCATCCGTCTCGCCGTATCCCTGGGAGGAGACTCCGACACCCTGGCCGCCATCACGGGCGGGATCGCCCAAGCCTATTACCACGGCGTGCCTGAGCCGATCGCGGCCAGGACACTGGCCTTTCTCGATGAGCCGCTGAGAAGGGTGACGCTGGAGTTTGAAGAGAAATTCGTAGGCAACGGGACGAACAAAGGCTGACCCGTCAGGAGCATTGTCGAGGCGAACCCGAGCATACTCAAAACCGATCAGCCTTTGTCGTTAGTTGCTGGCGAACGCCTTATCTAGCCTTTTCCCGCCTTCCATCTTTGAATCGCCAGATCGTAGTCCTCCTGCATTTCATCCTTTATCAGGTATTGCCTCGATTGTGTCGGTGCGCCGTCCTGTTCGGCTTCCGCAGGCTTTGGTTTAACCAGCTCGGGATGCGACTGTTCCAGGGCGGCCTTCGACATGCTGCAGGAAAGTGAGAGGAGCGCTACGATCTTGTCCAGTCTGGCCAGAATCTCTATCTTGAATTTGTCGTCATCCATGACTAGGCCCCGTACCTTGTGAGTTGCACCCGGCGCCTGCTGTCCAGCTACTGCTCTTCGGATGCGATCGGAGTGAATTTGACGGTTTGATTATACCGCATCGCCCAAAAGCCTCCACCCCACAAATGACCGGCCAAAGTGAACTGCAACGTCCCTCTGAGACGGGCTGTCTTACTTGAGCAGGGCCCGGCCTATGTCGAACCCCTTGGCGACGACCGCGCCGATCCCGTAATAGGTCCGGTTGGCGGGGCTGTAGACCAGCGGCAGGATCTTCGCCGCATCGGGGACCCCGTTGGCGTCCAGCACATCCTCCTCGGCCTTGACGTCGATGATTTCGCCGATGAACTGGGTGTGCACGCCGATCTCGACCGTCTGCAGCAGCCGGCATTCGAGCACCAACGGGAATTCCGCTATGTAGGGGGCGTCAACGAGATCGCTTCTGACCGGCGTAAGACCCGCCGCGCCGAACTTGTCCGTGTCGCGTCCCGAGGCGATCCCTGCGTAGTCCGCTTCGCGTGCAAACGCTTCTGACGCCACATTTATCGTGAAAGCCTTCCGCTGCAGGATCGCGTCGTAAGTGTGTCGGGATTTGCGCAAGGATACCGTCACCGATGCCGGGTCGGAGCAGCATACGCCTCCCCAGGCAATCGTTGCGATGTTGGGCTTTCCCTCTTTGTCGTAGCTCCCCACCAGCCAAACCGGTGTCGGCATGGCATGTGTGACAGCCCCTAAGCTCTTCTTCATAACGTCTCCCCTGGTATTGAAATCTACGCTAAAATGTCGGACAAAAGCCTGCCGCCGACGCCGATGTTGTCCCTATCCATCTCGTTGATAAGGACGATGAACTTGTCGGCCGGTATTTGGGTGGCCGAGCTTGCCGCAGCAGTCAGAGTCTTTACCAGTTCGTCCTTCGTTTCCCTGTCTTTGAGCATTCCAATGTCAACTGTGATGACGGGCATACAGTACCTCCTGATGGTTATGACAGCATTCATAATGCTTTAGTGATGTGTGATAAGAAAGGGGACTTCACAGCCTGCCCGGCGCCGGGATTGGCCACTCTAACAAATAACTATCGCCACTTCAACCGAAGAGCTGACCCAGTCCCCCCCGGCACCGGGAACGAGCTCAAATATTCGCCATTCCCCGAGGAAGATGGCACGGATCGCAATCGACCTGTGCTATAATCCCCGGAATTTGGATATGACCGCGGATTCGGGCAGGGCAGGGGAGCGTTGTGGAGATAAGGGAAGTCGACATAAGGGTGGAATTTTATCGGGCCTCGGGGCCGGGCGGGCAGCACAGGAATACCACGGATTCCGCCGTGCGCATACGTCACCTGCCGACCGGGGTCGTGGCACAGGCAAGCGAAAGCCGCTCGCAACTGCAAAACCGGGAGAAGGCGATGCAACGGCTCGCCGAGATGCTCCGCAAGCGGGAGCAGAAGGCGAAGAAGAGGGTCGCCACCAAGGTGCCGCGCCGGGCCAAGGAGAAACGGCTGACGGAGAAGAAGGTGGTTTCGGAGAGAAAGAAGCTTCGCTCGTCCCTTGACTGAGGAGTTCGTCCTCACGCCATCGTGCCGCCCGTTTCCGAGTAGATCTCCCGCATGACCGCGCTGAAAGCGATGGCCGCCGGGGAAAGCTCTCTTCCCTTTCTACTGGCGAGATAGAACTCCCGCCTGATGCAGACATCCGCCACCGGCACCTGAATCAACGTCCCCTGTGCCAGTTCCCACTGCACCGATATCGCCGACACGAACGAGACCCCGATCCCGGCGATCACCGCACGCTTCACCGCCTCGTTGCTGCCCAGATGCGCCGCCACCCGCAGAACTCCCGGCTCGATGCCCGCCTCACGCAGGGCCTCGGCGACCGCCTTGCCGGTCCCTGACCCCGTTTCCCGCAGTACGAACGACTCCTGCAGGAGCTCTTCCTTGGAGATCGCGGACCCGCCGGACCAGCGGTGCCCTGCCGGTACGATCAGTACCAGCTCATCCCTGGTAAACGGGGTGAATTCGAGCGACTCCTCCGCAAAAAGCCCGCCTACCACGCCGAACTCGACCTCCTCCGCCATCACTTTTTCCAGCACCTCACGGCTGTCCCCCTGCAGCAGGAATATGGTCAGCCCGGGGAACCTGCTGATCAAAAGCGGCAGCGCCGCCGGTATCATGTACTCTCCGGGGATGCTGCTCCCCGCGATGTTCAGATCGGCCTCTTCGACACCCTTGAAGCGCCCGATGGCAAGCGGTATCTCGCGCGCGTACTCCACCAGGCGGCGCGCCCGATCGAGCAGGAGCTTGCCCGCCTCTGTGGGTAGCGCTCCCTTTCCGGTCCGGTCCAAAAGCTTCAGGCCGAATTCGTTTTCCAGGGCCGAGATGTGCTGGCTTACGGTGGATTGGGTGATGAAGGTCGCCTCGGCCCCCTTCGAGAAGCTGCCGCTCTCCGCAACCTTTATGAAAACCTCCAGCTGTTTCAGGTTCACAACGAGCTCCATTAGAATTAACGATAGGTTGGATGGATTTTATCGAATTTATCAATTTGACTGTTAACTGTCAATTCGTTATTAGTCTTTGGCTGCGTTTGCAGGCTTGCTCTCTCAATTTGTTACCCACAAAACAGACCCGCAGTGACCATAACTGACTGCAGTGTTTTGCCAAGCAGTCGCAGTTCCTTCGTTCAAATCGCGAGAATACATGCTTGCAGCAGGAAGTGACATTGGTTCAACGGGCAGAAGGGCCGTGCTTTTTGATGGAGTAGTCAGGGGCAGCGCCGTGGTGCCGACCATGCCGTGCTGTCAACCAAAATGGAGGATCACCATGCCGATTATCACCCGTTCTGTAAGAAACTGCGCCATCTTTATGCTCACCCTGTGCCTGCTTTTGGCTGCGTCGCTGCCTCTTTTTGCCGCCGCTGCCGAGTTCGACCCGGTCTCGTCCGAAATGCTGAAGGACATGCTCGACGAAAAGAGGGATTTCACCCTCATCGATGCCAGGACCAAAGAGGAATATCAGGAAGCTCACATAGACAAGGCGATAAACATCAACGAGAAGGATTTCGACAAGCTCGCGGCAACGCTACCCTCCGACAAAAAGAAGCTCTTGGTCCTTTATTGCAACGGGATCAAGTGCGGCAAGAGCAAAAAGGTCGCTATCAAGGCAAAAGATGCCGGGTACAGCAACATCCTGATCTACAGCGACGGTTTTCCCGTTTGGGAAGAGAAGGGGATGCCGATCGTTGCCGGGCCCGACTACGCTAAGAAGATCGCCACCACGAAACTGTCTGCCGTCGAGCTGGAGAAGGTTCTGCGCGAAAAAAAGGATGCTTACGTGCTGGTCGATGTGCGGGACGAGTTCGAGTTTGCCGAGGGTCATATCGCCGGCGCCATCAACATCCCAGCGGAGACCTTCGCCGCCAAATCCGGCGTGCTTCCCAAGGACAAGGGGATCATCGTCTACTGCAACAGCGGCGGCAGGAGCTATATGGCCTATCGTAAGCTGATGAAACTCGCCTACCCGACCATTTTCCAGGCCATCTTCGCAGAATGGAAGGAGGCCGGTTTTCCGGTCGTGAAGTCGCAGCTGTAGGCTAAGACGTTGGTAATACGACCTTGTGGGTCGGTATTGATAAAGTGCAGTCAAGGGAGAGAAGATGAAAAGATTGTTGTTGTCTATGGTAGCGCTGTCGCTGGCGCTGGCGCCGGCCGCCTGGGCCAAGAGCCGCGGCGGCGCAGTGACGGTAGAGGTTGATCTGTCGAAGCAGGAGTCCGGCAAGCAGACCAGGCTCTGGATCCCCTACGCCGTCTCCGATAAGAACCAGACGGTAACCGATGTGAAGGTCGCCGGCGATTTCTCGGCATCCGGCGTTTACACCGACAAGGTGAACGGCACCCCGATGCTCTTTGCCGGCTGGGACAAGGATGCCGTGAGTCGCAAGCTCACCTACTCCTTCGTCGTAGAGAGGGAGGAAATTATGTTGCGCGACCTGTCGGGCAAAGAGCCTGCCTGGAACCGTGCCGATTATGCGGAGTTTCTGAAGCCGACCTCCATCGGGCCGACCGACGGCGCGGTCAAGAAGCTGGCGGACTCCATCACCAAAGGGAAACGCAGCGTACTGGAAAAGGCCAAGGCGATCTACGACTGGACCTGTGAAAACATGTATCGTGACCCGGCAACCCGCGGTTGCGGAAAGGGAGAGGTCTGCGAACTGCTGAAAAAGCCGGGCGGCAAATGCACCGACATTTCGTCTGTTTACGTCGCGCTGGCCCGGGCTGCCGGAGTCCCGGCCCGCGAGGTGTTCGGCCTGAGACTCGGCAAGAAAGCCGAGGAAGACGTAACCACCTGGCAGCACTGCTGGGTCGAATTCTTCCTGCCGGGCAAAGGCTGGATTCCTGTCGATCCGGCCGATGTGCGCAAGGCGATGCTCGTCGAGAAGCTGGAGCTGAAAGACGCGAAGACCCGCGAGTACCGTGACTATTTCTGGGGTGGCATCGACGCCTACAGATGCAAGCTGGCAGGCGGCCGGGACCTGGTGCTGAACCCGCCGCAGGCCGGTGCGCCGCTGAACACCTTCGGATATCCCTACGCCGAAGTGGGCGGCAAGGTGATCGACTGGTACGAGCCGAAGACCTTCAGCTATCGGATCCTTTTCAAGGAGAAGTAGCCTGGCACCACATCGTGCAGCTGATGAGTCGAGGATCCTGCCCCCCCGGGGCCGCGCCATTTAAAACGGCGCGGCCCTTTTTTACAATTCGAGGCATCCTAGCAAGCCGGGCGGCCCGGGGATAAGGGGGCCGCATCTAACGGGCCGGGTGGCATTTTCTCGCTCTTTTGCTTGTCTCCCTCTGCGTATTGCTGTATCTTATGGCCTGTTTGTTCGCACTAATGTATCGGAGGAACCCTTGAATATACGCACCGCTGTCACTTTTTTGGTGCTTGCTGCGACCGTCTTTTCGTCTATCGCGCTGGCCGAGGATGCACCGCCTGCGCCTTTATCTGTCAAGGAAGATCCCGCTGTCAAGGAAGCCGTCGTGGCCAAGCCGCAGGAGGATGCGACCCTTGCCCTTGCCAGGGAAAACGCGCTGTTGCAGGAAAAGCTCAAGGCTCTCGAGGAGTGCAGCATCACCTCGACCCAGCTGGCCTCCAAAAACTGCAAGCGCTTGAAGGATGTCGCAGCCGATATCCGCGCCCAGAGGCAGGGGATGGCAGATTTCGAGGGATACGTGAAATGGATGTCCGGCCACGTGGCTGGCTACTCCAGGTACCTCTCCGCAGGTTCCGTCGCCGCCGGCTTCGCCAAGGTGTTGCCGATACCGTATGCGGGACAGGCCTCCGTTTTCACCAAGTTCGTCTCCAGGGCCGCCATCTCTTTGGGCGAGGCTTCGGTATCCATCAAGAAGTATCTCGCCACCTCCCAGCAGTTCCTAACTCGTGCGGATGCGCTCAACGCCGAGAAGGGGGACAGTGCGAGGGAGGTCTCCGAACTGGTGCGTTTCGCAGACCAGGAACTTTTGAGGGACATGGTCGAGGTGCAGGAGCGGTTGGTCAGCACCGCCGAACTTACCACGTCATCGCTCTCTTTCCTGGAAAGCCTGAACCATTATGTGGGCTCAACGGATGAATACTGGTCGAAAACGAAATCGCTGCTGAAGAGCGGGGATGACAAAAAGGAGAAGAGCTTTCTCTCCGAGAGCACCACCGCCCTGAAGAACAGGGCCCAGGGGTTCAACGGCAAATTCAAGCTCTTTGACGCGACTGTGAAGAAGGATGCTCCAGTGATCAAGTCACTGGTTGCCTATGACGATTTGATTCGTGAGATAGAGCCGCGGCTGGCCAAGCTGAAGTAGTAGGAAGTAAACGCTACGGTGGCTGCGTGACTAGCTATTAAGGAGGATGGTGTGGAACTTGATGCCGAACTTGTCGGTCAGTTGAAAAGGGTGCTCGAGGCTGCGGAGTACCTCTTACCCAGGCCGCATGCGAAGATCGACTGGAGCGTCTGCCACGCCGCCAACTGGAAGCGCCACTCCTTTGCAGGAAGTCTGGAGCCGATCGAGAGCATCGAGGGGATTCGCCTCGACGACCTGCTCGGCATCGAGAAGCAAAAGCGTACCGTCGAAGAGAACACCAGGCAGTTCCTGGCCGGCCTGCCGGCCAACAATACGCTGCTCTGGGGCACCAGGGGGACCGGCAAGTCCTCTCTGGTCCGGGCGCTGCTCAGGCACTACGCGCCCCAGGGGCTCCGGGTGATACAGGTCGACAAGGACGACCTGGTGCACCTGCCAGATATCGTCGACCGTCTGAAGGGGGAACCGTACCGGTTCATCATCTTCTCCGACGATGTATCCTTCGAGGTCGGCGAGTCGAGCTACAAGATGCTGAAGAGCGCCCTGGACGGCTCCGTCTACGCGCCGCCGGAGAACATGCTGATCTACGTCACCTCCAACAGGCGCCACCTGATTCCCGAGTACGAAAGCGACAACAGGGGGGCCATGCTGGTCGAGGGGGAGATCCACCACGGCGAGGCGGTGGAGGAGAAGATATCGCTCTCCGGCAGGTTCGGGATCTGGGTCGCCTTCCATCCCTTCAGCCAGGACCAGTACCTGGAAGTGGTGCGGCAGTGGGTGGGCAAGCTCGCCGAGCGGTGCGGTGCCCAGGTGCCGTGGGACGCGGCATGCGAGCAGGCGGCAGTACTGTGGTCCCAGAAGAAGGGAGACCGCAGCGGCCGCATCGCCAACCAGTTCGCCAGCAACTGGGTGGGACAGTACCTGTTGAACCGGTGAAAGGTGAAAGGTGATGAAAACACTTCACCTTTTTTTCACTTCCTGCCGCCTGCCATCTTCTCGCTCTCCGGGAGCCGGCGCAGCAGGTACATGAAGACCGGCCCAGCCACCCCGCCCAGCCCCGCCGTCGCAAAAGCGATCCCCCAGTCCACTGAAAAATCCCCCAGAGGCCTCCAGTTGTGCGTGAGATCCAGCGCCCACCCGAAGAGTGTCGGCGAAATCATCCCCAGTGAATAGCCGATCAGCGACTGCATCCCCATGGCAGCCCCCAGGTAGGCGGGGGTGACCAGCTCGGTGAGGGCGGTCGAAAAGACCGGTGATTCAGCCGCCACCACAAAGCCATAGACAAGGCCAAAGACGATGGCGTACGCCGGGTGGCAGTTGATCAGCCAGCCAAAGCCGAAGGAGCAGCAGGCGCTGGCCGCCATGACCACCGAGATGGTCCTGGTCCTGCCCAGCCGGTCCGATAGCGAGCCGGTGACTGCCGTTGCCAGGGCGCCGATCCCGATCACGAAGGCGGCCGCGGTCGCCGCCCAACCGGAGGCGGCCCCCCGGGCCATGCCGTACGATATCAGCGAAGCGGTGAAAAAAGGGGCGATCCAGCCGCGCATGCCGTACATCTCCCACATGTGCGAGGCGTAGCCCATGATCATCAGCAGCGCGGAGCGGTTCCCCAGGGTCTCGACAGCCAGGTTCTTTTGCGCTTTGGGGTGGAAGGTGGGGCGGTAGCCGCGAAACACCAGCAGAGAAAGGAAGGCGCCCGCGTAGACAAGGCCCGAACAGGCGAGAAAGGCGTTGCGCCATCCGAAGAGGGAGGTGAGCCAGCCGGTAACGGCCAAAGAAAGCGACGCCCCCAACATCAGGGACCCCACGAAAATCCCGATCGCCCTGCCGCGCTCGTTGGGGGAGAAGCGCTCGGCGACCAGCTTGATCCCGGGCATGTAGGTGCCGCCCATGCCGATGCCGGTGAGGGCTCTCAGGATCATGGCGCTCGTGTAGTCGTGGGCGTAGAGGGCGAACAGCAGGTTGGCGCTTGCCGACCACAGGGCCGAGGCGATGAATATGTTGCGCGTGTTGAGCCGGTCGGTCAGCGCGCTGAGGATCACGCCGGACGCGATGTAGCCCAGCTGGTAGACGGAGAGGATGGAGCCCGCCATGGTGTTGTTCATGCCCCATTGCTCCTTCAGTACCGGAAGGACCGCGGAGTAGTTGATGAACACCATCATGATGAAGAGCTGCACCAGGCAGAGAGTCAAGAGCCAGCGGGTTTTTGCGGACATGGGTGCTCTTTTCTCAAACCCCTCCCCCCGGAGGGGGAGGGGACTATTTGAAATGCCCGATGGGGCTTGGCGTGCCGGTCTCTAGAACTTGTACCCGAGGCTCAGCGCGAGCAGATGCGCGTCGTTTTTGTACTTGCCGTCGGCCAGGGGGGAACTGACGCTGTTGCTCCTGGTCCTGTTCTCGTAGAGCTGGTAGGCGTAGGCCAGTGCGAGGTTCGCGCGCTGGAAGTTCAGATCGGTGCCGAGGCAGAAAACGTGGGTCTTCGAATCGGGGATCGAGGGGTCGAAGGTGCTGTCCGGTACGGCGTCGTTGCCGAAGACGTATCCGGCGTTAACGGCAACGGTCTCGCTCAGGCGGTATTTGCCGCCGACGTTGAGGCCGAAGGTGTCGTGCCAGTTCCTCGGGGTGGCCGGCAGGGGGGTACCGTTATCGAGGGTGAGCTGCAGTTCCTGGAATGCGGACCAATCCTCCCACCTGATACCCGCTTCGACCACCAGCGGAGCGGTCACCTGGTAGGCAATGCCCGCAGTCACCTGCTGCGGCAGCTTGATGCTCGTTCTCCCTTTGCCGTCCAGCGGTGTAACGCCGAGGGAGGTGCTGGCGTCGCCCTTGATGTCGACCTTTACCTCGCTTCGGTAGGATGCCCCGATGGTGATTTTCCGGCACGGGTCATAGGCGATGCCCACGTTGAAGCCGACACCTGTGCCGTCCCCCTTGAACTTCTGCCCGATGTCGAAGGCGGGGGCGGGGATACCGAGTGCCGCGGAGGGGATTTTCCGCTCCAGCGTGGCATCGAGCAGCATCACGTCGAGCCCGGCAGCAATGGCGAGCGACGGGATGACCCGGTAGGAGACGACCGGATTTATGTCGAAGGTGGTCAGTTCCGACTTGGTCGCGAGGTATCTGCCTTCCCAGTTATCGTCCCACTCGGTGCCCAGGCCAAACGGGTTGAACACGCCCAGACCGGCGCTCAGGCTGTCGTTGAACTTGTGGGTGGCGTAGAAGGTGCTCGGGAAGAAGGTGGAGTCGTTGGAGGTCGTGGCACCGGTCGCGCTGCTTTGGAACTCGCGGGAGGAGAGGATGACGGTGGTGCCGGCCTGAAGCTGGGTGCCGTCCAGCCTGTTGATCAGCGCCGGGTTGTAGAAGATCGTGCTCGGGTTGTCCGAATGGGCGGTGACCGCGTTTCCCTGCCCCAGGGCTGATGCCCCCTGGGTGAAAACGGCATATCCTGCTGCGTGAGCGCCGGTCGCTGCGCCGCTGCCAAGAGCGATCGCCGGTGCCAGTAGGGTGGCAAGCAAAATCTTCCTGTAGTTCATTACTCCTCCTTTGTATTGACTAATAAACAAAAGTGTATCCAGACGGTTTTCACCAAGATCCAGGCCGGCGCGCGGCGCATCGTCGAGGAGGGGAGATGCAGAATGCCCATTCAGTTATCACATCCTGCTCCAGCTGTAAAGCCTCAGCAGCAGGACTTGTTCCTCGCGCCGCACTTCTTGGGGCTGGGGTTTTCGGTCCAATTACCTATCGGTTGCAGCGCCGTTGCCTAAAGATTTTTTTTATGCTAGTTTCAATTGTCGCTCAAATTATGGATAACCGATCATGGAGAACAAAGTAATGCAGGCTCGAAAATACCTTATGGAAAATGAAGATGAGTCGCTGCGACTGGTTATGAAAACTGACGACGATGTGACAGCACGGCAGGCGCGCTGGGCCGGCATTGCGCCCGGGATGCGTGTGGTCGATATAGGATGCGGGCCGGGGAAAACCACCAGCAGGCTCTCCGAACTGGTGCAGCCCGGCGGTTCGGCGCTCGGCGTCGACCTCTCCGAGGAGCGGGTGGCGTTCGCCCGCGAGCGCTACGGCAACGAACATACCGGCTTCGCGCGCTGCGACCTGTTAAAGCCTTTTACCGAACTGGGGCAGTTCGATTTCGCCTGGGTCCGGTTTCTGCTGGAATATCACCGCACCACCAGCTTCGACCTGGTCAAGAACGTCTCCGACAGCCTGAAGCCGGGCGGCATACTCTGCCTGATCGACCTCGACTACAACTGCCTGAGCCACTTCGGCCATTCACCGCGCATGGAAAGGGCGGTAGCCGCCGTCATGAAGAGCATCGAGGAAAAGGAGAATTTCGACCCTTACGTCGGGAGAAAGCTCTATTCCTTCCTCTACGACCTGGGCTACCACGACATAGACGTCAAGGTCGAGGCACACCACCAGATATTCGGGGAGCTGAAGCAGACCGACGACTTCAACTGGACCAAGAAGGTGCAGGTCGCCGCCAAAAACTCCGGCTACGGCTTCGACGAGTACGAGGGGGGCTTTGACCAGTTCCTCGCCGAGTTCCGGACCTTCTTCGCCGATCCGCGCCGCTTCACCTACACCCCGATGATTTCCTGCAGCGGGCGCAAGCCCTAAAGCGGCAGCTGGCAGGCTTCTATCGGTTGCAGCACCTGTGCCGCCTTATTACTGCCGTCTGCACGTACCGCCTGGATGGTGGCGGGTGCGCGACTCTCCTCCGCTACCGCCTGTTCGGCCAGCTCCGCTTCGGCCGCCGCGCGCCTGCGGCAGGTGATCAGCGCCTCCACGATCTTCTTGTCGAAATGGCTGCCGCTTCCTTCCCTGAGCAGCCGGAACGCCTCCTCCGTCTGCATCGGGTCGCGGTAGTGGCGCTGGGAGGTGACCGCCTCGTAAAAGTCCGCCACGGCGATGATCTTGGCGCCCAGCGGGATGTTCTTCCCCTTGAGCCCCTTCGGATAGCCGGTCCCGTCGATCTTCTCGTGATGGGCGCCGGCGATCTCCGGCACCTGCTGATAGATCCCCTCGAAATTGACCTGCTCCAGGATGTCCCTTGTCTTGTGGCAGTGCGTCTTGACGATCTCGTATTCCAGCTCCGACAGCTTGCCGTTTTTCTTGAGGATGGCATCCGGCACGCCGATCTTGCCGTAATCGTGCAACAGGGCCGCCACGCGGATCATCTCGCGCTCCGCCGCGGGGAGCTTCAGGGCGTTGCAGATCTCGATGCTGTACTCGGTGACCTTCTCCGAATGGCCCGCCGTCAGCGGGTCCCTGGCGTCGATGGAGGCGGCCATGACCTTGAGAAACGAGCTGAACTGGGTCGACTTCGCCTCGTGCAGGTTCGCGTTGTGGATGCTGATCCCGACCACCGGCGCGATCCCCATCAATAGCGTCACGTCGCTTTGCACCAGCGGCCGCTTCGACTTCAGGTTGTCGACCGCCAGGATACCTATCGATTCCCCCTCGCAGATGATCGGGCAGCAGACGAAGGTCTGGGATAGCAGCTGCTTGGCGAAATTCTGGCTCTTGCCGGAGAGGTTCCCCTCGATCTTGCTGACGTCGCCCACCAGGAAGGGGCGCTGCTCCTTGAAGGAGACCACGAAAACCCCCTTGGAATCGGGGCGGTCCAGCTGGAAGGTGGTCTTGCTGAGGAAGCTCAGCTGCTCGTCCAGGTAGCCGAAGCCGGCCTGGAAAACCAGCTTGGTCTTCTCCGGGTCGGCCAAAAGGATCAGCCCGCGGCTGTAATCGAGGCGCTTTTCGAGGATCTGGATAACGTTGGCGAGGATGTCGTCCAGGTGGGTCTGCCTGCTGATCACCTGGCCGATCTCGTTGGCGACCAGGGCGTTGTTGTAGTTGATCTCCATCTGCCTGAACAGGTTGTCCGTGAGATCCTTGAGGGTCTCCTGGCTCGCCACCAGCGCCTCTTTCTCGCTGCGCAGGGCGAAGATGCTCAAAAGGAGCACGATGATGGTCGAAGAGGGGGCGACCACGGTCAGGGCCGGCTGCGGGTTCACCGCCAGCAGTATGCCGGTGACCAGCAGCAGCACCAGAGCGGTGTAGTTTCGGGCGTACTCCCAGAAGGTGTTGCTGCTCTTTTCCCAGGAGACGATGTAGCGGCAGGTCCGGTCGCCGCGGAACATGCAGTCCGGATGCTCGATGCGCGGCATCTTGGCGTGGAACACCGTCGCCACCGCCTCGAAGAAGCCGATCCTGTTCTGGCACTGGAACGGCTCTTCCTTGGTCCCCGGGCGCGGCGTGACGATGATCTCCACCCTGTTGCTGGTGATCTTCTTCGAGGTGTAGACGGAGGAGCGCACGATGTTGCTGCTGGCCGCCTCGCCGATCAGTTCATACGCCTTGGCGGGACCGACCAGGCCCAGGAAGTACTGTCTCATCACCCCCATCGCCTCGGGAGACGCCGCATAGCGTCCGGCTTCCCTGGCGATCTCCTCGTTCCCCGTCAGTTTGAGCAGCCTCTCGTAAAAGAGGTTCACCTGCTCCTGGGTGAACCAGTGCCCCTGGTCCGCCACCTCGTAGGGGCTCATCTTGGCGTAGCTCAAAAGCTCGCCCACGTTGACGAAGTTGTACTTGCTCTTGATCAGCTTGATGAAGGTGTCGATGATGCTGCTGTTGTAAAGCGGTGTCTGGTTCATCTCGCCTTCCCCTGGCTAGCCTTGCGCAACTCGGGCCTACTGCTTTTTGTGTCTGTTCCGGGGATTGAAATCGCCCAGGTACTTGATGAAGTTGGAGGCGTGGTTGTGGGAGTTTATCGCCCAGAGCGAGTACTTCTTGTCGTAGGGGAGTTTGGCGCTGTCGGCATAGCTCATCGGGAAAACCAGCACGGGGATGTCGTCCTGCGCGTATTTGTGCGTCAGGATCGAAAGCATGAGGTAGACGATGTCCTTGGGGAACTGCTCCGGGTCGAGGACGAACACCTGGATGCAGTTGGTGAGATCGGAGAGGTTCAAGCCTACGTCGGAGAGGTTGACCATAACCACGGCCTTGACCTGTCCGTTTTTCCTCAGCGTGTAGCGGTGCCTCTGCAGGGTGAAGCCGAGCTCCTGGTACTCGCGGGAGAGGTCGTCGCGGTCCGCCATGTCCGGTTCCAGGTTCAGCGCGTGCAGCATGAGCCCGCCGGACTCCTGCTCGTAGAACCCCTCCAGCTCGAAGAGGTCTTCGGTGGTGGAGCGGGACAGCTCCCACGGTCCGGAAAAGTTCCAGTCGTCGGAGAAGGAGCGCTGGTAGTGGAAGTAGGCGAAGGTGTCGATCGAGCACCCCTTCTTGTCGTTGATCGCCTTGGCCGCGCCGCCGAAGACCCGGTTGGGGAACTTGTTCTCCGGCTGGTAGTAACAGATGATGTAGTCCATGTGGGCGGAATGGAGGTTGTAGGAGTCGTTGATCGAGTTGGACAACTGGTTCAACACGGTCAGGCCGGCGACGGCCGACTCCGACTTGTTGGCGGCGTGGTGGTGCACAAGCCAGCTGCTCTGGTAAAAACGCAGCATGGCCATGTGCCCGAGGATCGCCCCCTTTTCGTGGTAGATGAAGTGCCTGGCGATGCTGGGGTTTTGCGTGTAGAGCCTGTCGTACATCTCCTTGAGCCTGTTCTTGTTGGCCTGGACGAAGGTGTACTTCTCCGGGTAGATGAACCCCGTTTCGAAGAAGAACTGCCAGAGTTCCTCGGTGTTCACCTTGTTGCTGATGTAGGAGTTCTTGTCCTTGGCGAGGTAGAGCAGCGACAGGAGGTTCACGTGCTCCCTGATATCCATGTCGAGGAAGGTGATGCCGCACTTCACCGTGGAGCGCCCGTCGCGCTCGGTCACCTGGCGGTAGATGACCTGGGCCAGGCACCTGGTGGTGAAGCCGTTGGCGATCTTGAGCTCCAGGTCGGGTATGATCATCCCCGGCAGCAGCACCGCGTACTCCAACTCCTCGTGCACCGAGAAGCCCGAACCGGAGATGTCGATCACCTTGAGGTCCACCATCTTGCCGCTCAGCGGGTGCTGGAACACCGCGTTGGGGAGCGGGAGCAGCTCCTGCCGGAAGCTGCGCACCTCCTTGGCCTTGAAGCGCCGCATGTGGCTGTGCATCGGCTCCAGCACGTAGATCCTGTTCATCTGCCCGAGGTTCTGCGAGATGATGCGGCACTCGCCGGAATAAAGGGTGGTGGATTCGGAGCTGAAGACGACCTGCACCGGGACATCCGGGTTGATCCAGTGGAAGGTCTGGGTGAGCGAGCTTTCCGTCTCGATCCTGAAGGAGGCCGCGGAGAAATCGAGCAGCGTCCCCTGGAAGCGCGCGCCGTTTTGGATCAGGTCGGCCCGGATCCCCTGGCAGTCGTGCCTGCGCGTCTTGCGGTAGTTGATCTCGATGCATTTCTCGGGGAGCAGGAATACCGCACCGCGCTCGCTCAGCGTGATCAGCTCGGGGACGGCGACGACGAGCCTCTGTCCGTCCAGTATGAAGATGTTTTCGAAGATGCACGCGTTGAGGCTGGGCTGGTACTCCTTGGTCTCGGACCAGTGGCATTCGAACTTGTTGTTGAGGCAGGGGAGGGGATTGGCTTCCAGGCTGACGGTGCGCGGGTATTTGGCGTGTCTGAAGTTGACCAGGATGGAATCTTCCTGAAAGTTTGTGAAGTTCAGTCTGTTGATGAGCTTGCTGAGGCCGATTTCCTTTTCACTTCCTTCGGAGAACTCGATCACCGTACCTGGTCTGACAAACTGCAGGATTTTTCGCGCGCTTTCCATCTAGACTCCTTCTACGACTAATAGCAAAACTTCATACTAAATGGCGGGGCTTGAAAGGTCGAGAGCACAGCGTGTCGCCAACGAACGGCCGGGTCCGTTGGCCCGGGCCTTGGCGCTACAATTAGTAACACGATTTGTACAAATTTTCATCAATAAAATCGGAGGTCTTTACAAACGATGCCGTCGCCCGGGGAGCCTGAAAAAGTCCATCCGGGCCGCGGCCGTCCCGTGGCGGACTCCTCTATCGATTCGGGCTGCCGATACGGTTTTTTGCGCCGGCTTCGGCCCTGGTAACTATGGTCGCCTCGAGGTACGCGTTGAAGTCGAGGGTCTTGGCGAGGGGGGGATGCTCCGGTGCCTTTTGGCTGGTGACGGAGCCTTGTTGCGGCGCGGCGGCGGCTTGCGGTGACTGCGCGGCGACGGTGCGGTTGCGGCCGTTGGCCTTGGCCTGGTACAGCGCTACGTCGGAGGCGTGCACCAGGTCGGTATAGGTGCGGCCGTCCTCCGGGAACGAGGCGACCCCGAGGCTCGCCGTGATGCGTCTGGGCGGTATGTCGCTCTCGCCTGCGAAGCGCTCGCTCTCGATCTCGGCCCTGATCCGCTCCGCCACGACCATCGCCTCCTGCTTCGAGGTGCCCGGCAAAACGGCGCAGAACTCCTCGCCGCCGTAGCGCGCCACGACGTCCATATCGCGCAGCGATGCCTTGATGATCTCGGCCGTCTTCTTCAAGGCCCGGTCGCCCGCCAGGTGGCCGCAGACGTCGTTGTAGCTCTTGAAGAAATCGAGGTCGATGAACAGTATGGTGAGGTTCAGCTCCTGGCGGATGCTCCGGTTCAACTCCTCCTCCAGGCGGTTCTTCAGGAAACGGCGGTTGTAGAGCCCGGTCAGGGAGTCGGTCACCGAAAGCTGCTCGAAGCGCACCGACTGCTCCAGGACCAGGCTGCGCTCTATCATGAGCGAGGCGAGGTTGGCAAATGAGGTCAAAAGCTGCAGGTCTGCCTGCGTGAAGGGGGCGAGGTTCTTCCTGTCCGACAGGCTGAGGACGCCGATGATCTTGTCTTTGAGCTTGAGCGGGATGCAGACCAGCGACTTGGACTTGAAGCGGGCGCGGTTGGCCATGGCGACCCTGGTGTCCTTCTCCACGTCGTTCACGAGCAGCGGCTCGCCGGTCTGGGCGACCCGCCCCGCGATCCCCTTGCCGACCCGCATCGGGAGGCAGCGGGCGACGCTCAGCGACATCCCCAGCGTGAAGACGATATGCATGCTTTCGCCGTTGCCGTCGATCAGCATGATGGAGCCCTGGGTGGCGTCGATCAGGTCCGAGGCGATGCCCAGGATCGCCTCGTAGAGCTCATCCTTGTTGTCCACCAGCAAAAGCGTGTTGGCAAGCGACATGAGACGTCCGGAGAGCGCACTCGCCTTGGTCTGCTCCGATTCCTGCATAAGCCGCGACAGCCTGCCGGCAGCGGCGTTGGCGACCATGGAGAGCATGAGCAGCTCCGCCTCGCGCAGGTCGCTGTCCAAAACGGCGAGGAAGCCGACCGGGTCGCCATGGGTGCGCAGCGGGAAACAGGTGACCCGGCTCGTCCGCAGAGCGGGAAGCGCGGCGCGCATCCGGTCGTCGAAGGGGAGCCACTTCTTCGGATCGCACCTGGTGAGGAAGGGTGTGGCGGTGTCGGCCGGGATGCTCCCCAGTTCCTCGGCAGCCCCCCAGATGCCGCTGACCTGGTAGCAGGCTCCGGCTGCCTCGCGCAGGGCCAGCACCAGCCCCGCCACGCTGAAATGCTCCCCGATGGTCTCGCAGCAGAGGGCGACCGTTTCCGCTACGGTCTTGGCCCGCTCCAGCTGATCCAAAACGTCTGCCACGGCGGCCAGCCGGCTGTCGGGCTGATCGGCCGGGGGGGGGGCACTATTGGCCGCGCGTGGGGAGAGGGAAAATTCCCCGACGCGGCGGGCGACCTCGCCGGCCACGGCGTCCACCTCCTCCAGGCTCGCCGTGCGAACTGTTTCCACGTGGGGCAGCAGTGAAAAGACCTCATTTCCGCCCAGGCGCGAGAATGCCGCCAGCTGCCACAGGTCGATGGAGAGGTCCCTGACACCGTCGCCGACCAGGCAGAAGTCGTATTGGGCATCGGCGAAGGGGACGACGAACCCGAAAAAGCCGCCGCCGTAGCGGCAGACCGAGCGGGTACCCTCGCCGAAGAAGACGTCCAGATCCTTTTCGAAAAACTGCCGGGCGGCGTCCCTGCAAAGCGGGTCCTCGACGACGCAGCAGCAGCTCTGAAAGCCCGCGTGGCCGGAGCCTTCCCCTCGCAGTCTGCGGTAGAGCGACAGGCTGTAGGGGGCGAGGGACGCAGAGCTTTTCAGCTGTGCCAGCAGTTCCTCAAGCTTTTTGTTGTCCGGCTCGCTTCCCATAGGCAGGTTGTGCTCCAAGGGTGATCAGCAGCAAGTGGCCATCGGGATCAAGGTGGGGAGTGGGGGAGGCGGGTTCCCTGGATCGCGGGCGAAAGGCAATTCTACCGCAGGGTAGATGCCAGCATGGAAAAGTCGGGTGGTTCGCAGGGAACCGGTGTATCCTCCGCAAGACGCAAGTGTGATATTATAATGAATTCATTACGCCAGTTCTTTTAATATTGCAAGAATAACTTAACGATAATCGTCATTTCATCCGTTTTTAACGGGAAGCCGCTCGTTAGGGCCTCTGCATGGTGAAGTTTACGAAAACTGGTTGATTATCGCGGCCAACCTCAGTAAACTCACCCGATCAAATCTCGATGGGGTTTCAATGGCAGCTGCAACGGATACACCTCTTTATAACAGTCGCATCTTCGACTCCTACTTGAAGCTTCTGAGTAAAAGGTATCCGCACGTGGATATCTCCCAACTGCTTTGTCACGCCGACATGAGGGTCTGTGAGATTGCCGACCAGGGTCACTGGTTCAGTCAGCGGCAGGTCGACCTGTTCCACGAAAAGCTCGTGCAGCTGACCGGAGACCCGGGCATCGCCCGTGAGGCCGGACGCTACGCGGCCTCCCCCGACGCTCTCGGTCACCTGCGCTTTTTCGTGATGGGGCTCATCGGTCCCGAATACCTCTTTGCCATCGTCAACAGGCTCGCCGAGTCCTTCAGCCGCTCGTGCCACTGCAGTTCGCGCAAGGTGGGGCCGCGCGAACTGGAGCTGACCGTCACCTTCGAGGAGGGTGTACGGGAAAACCCGCGCCAGTGCGAAAACCGCATCGGTTTCCTGGAGGCGATGTTCCTGGTCTACGACCGGCAATACCCCGAGATCGAGCATACCGAGTGCATCTTCACCGGCGGCGAGCTCTGCCGCTACCGGATCCGCTGGCAGCCTTCGCTCACCTCCCGCCTGGTGCTGGCGCGGCGCGTCTCTTTTTTCCTGCTCATCGTCGCCGCCGTCATCGTCGCCTGCCTGAGTTCCAACACGCTGCTCGGCCCGCTTTTCCTCTGCTGCTTGCTGCTCCATCTGGGGCTGAGCGTCCTGGTCCAGAAATTCGAGCGCAAGTCGCTATTCTCCTCCCTCGACTGCATGCGCACCTCCAGCGAAAGGCTTTTGACGCAGGTCCAGGAAAACTACGACAGCGCCCTGATGATCAACGAGTTGGGCGAGGTGATCTCCAAGAAGGTCGAGCTGGACGACATCATTTGCAGCGTGAACCTCGTGCTGCAAAAAAGGCTCAATTACGGCCGGGGCATGATCCTTCTGGCCGACTGGGAGCGCAACTCCCTGGTTCTGAAAGGGAGCTTCGGCTCCAGCCGGCAGGCGCAGCGGACGCTGGAAGAGCTGGACCACCCGCTGGACGGCGCGGCGTCGCGCGGCGTGCTGGTGCGCTGCTTCCATTCCCAGAAGCCCTTGCTGGTGAACCGCATGGTGGATGTGGAGGACCTGGCCGTGCCGGAGAACTACGCCTTTTTTAGAGGACTCGGCGTGAACTCCTTCATCTGCGTGCCGATCATCTGCGAGGGCGAGTCGCTGGGCGTGCTGGCGGTCGATGACGCGAAGCGGGCGGGGGAGCTTTTGCAAAGCGACCTGAACCTGATACAGGGGGTCGCCCAGGTGATCGGGATCGCCATCAGCAACTCCATGCGGCTCAGTAACGAGCGCAGGCTGTCCGAGCAACTGAGGCAGGGGTCCGAGCAGCTTGAGCTGCGCGTGGAGCAGAGGACGGCAGAGCTCTCCCAGGGACAGGAGGAACTGGAGTTTCTGTACGACTCGGTGTCTCATGATTTGAGGACCCCGCTTCGGGTCATCTACGGCTACGGGCAGCTGCTGCTGGACGGCTACTCGCACCTTTTGGACCAGACGGCCAGGGAGTACATCGACTGCATGATCAAAGGGGGGGAGCAGATGGAGGCGACCCTGGACCGGATGATGGATTTCTCCGAGGTGAGGCTCATGGAGGTCACGCTGCAGCCGGTCGACCTGACGGCCATGGCGACCCGCATCGTGCTCGACCTGCGGGTGACCGACAAGAAACGAGTCGTAGCGGTTCAGATCCAGGACGGTGTGGCCGTGACCGGGGACCAGAAACTTCTGCTAAGCGTCATGGAGAACCTGATCGGCAATGCCTGGAAGTACAGCGCGGGCAAGGCGCAAAGCGCCATCGCCTTCGGCATGAAGGACGGGGTCTGCTACGTGAGCGACAACGGGGACGGGTTCGACATGGCCTATGCCGACCGGCTTTTCAGGCCGTTCCAGAGGCTGCACAACTCCGGTACCTTTGCCGGGCACGGCCTGGGTCTCGCCCTGGTGCAGCGCATCATCGAGCGTCTGGGTGGCAGGGTCTGGGGTGTCGGCAAGCCCGGGGAGGGTGCCACCTTCTACTTCACCGTTTCCGGCGCCGCCCAACCGGAACTCCCCCTGCGGCTGCTCCTCCCCGCGCATGAGGAAAGAGCCGGCGAAGCGATGCTTGCCGGCTCATTGTAAGCTCCCTCCCCTTCGAGGGAAGTGGTGGGGATCGGTTTGCTATTTTATGCTCGCGCCGAATTCGACCCGGCTGCCGCTGCTTCCCTCCCGGGCGCTCGGCTGGTAGATGTCGGCGCTCTTTTCGAAAAGCCTTTGTGGTGACACCTTCCCTTCCTTAAGCAAAAACGCCTTCACCGCCTCGCCCCGCTCCCGTGCCAGGCTCTGCAACTCGTTGTTACCCGCCACCGTGTTGGCCACGAGCAGCTTCTTCATCTCGGCGTCCGGCAGATCTTTCAAAAATCCCAGGGCGTTGCGGGGTTTGGGGAACTTTTCCCTGACGTAAACCGCCTTCAGGTACTGCGAGTACTCGTCGGGCAGGATCTCGGTCTGCTCCTGGGTCTGCCCCTCGCGGCTCTTCCCTTGTTTCACCTGCGTGCGGAACTTCTCTCCCTTCATCTTTTTCACCAGCATCTCGTTTCTATACCCTTCCGCGTCGCGCTCACGGTCCACGAAACCGGATATCTCCAGGTTCAAGGCGGGGCGCTCGGCGAGCGCCTGGGACAGCTTCATCAGCTTGTCCTGCTCCGCCTTGGGGAGCCGGTCCGAGCCGGGGGCGAAGTACACGGCGGAGAAGTCCTCGTTGCCGCCGAACATGGAGCCCAAAAGCGCGAAGGGGGAGGTGGCCGCCTTGGCCAAGAGGTTGCGCAGCATCTGCATCACCACCTTCCAGACGCTGAACTTCGGGTCGTCGGTTTGGCCGGTTACCGGCAGGTCGAGATGGATCTCGCCCTTTCTGTCCTTGAGAAGCGCGACAGCGAGGCGGACCGGGAGCTTGGTGGCCTTGCCGCTCTCTACCTCCTTGCCGAAGCTGAACTGGTCGATGAAGACCTTGTTCTGCGAAGAGAGCGCCTTGTTGTCGATCTTGTAGTTGAGGTCGAGGTTCAGCTTCCCCTTGTCGATGATGTAGCCCAGATAGGTGCCCGAATAGGGGGTGAAGGGCGACAGTTCGATGTCGCTGAAGGCGATCTTGAGGTCCAGGTAGAGGTTGCCCCGGAGCGGGTTGATGGCGCCGGTGATGGCGAGCGGGGAGTGGTTCTCCAGGTTTCCTCTCAGGTCCACCTCCGCGAAGCGGTTCGACTGCGAGGTGAGCCCGCTGACCCTGCCGCCCAGGTTGAAGAAGGTGGTGTCGAAGGGCGTTGCCAGGTGACGGTCGCTGAATTCGAGCGTTCCCCCCTGCATGGTTATCGCGTCGATTCTGATCGGGTGCGGCTGGGGTGCGCTTTGCGGCGCGGCCGGCTGGCCAGGGGCGGCCGTCGCAGCCTGGCCCGCCTGCTTGGTCTGAACCGCCTGAATCCCCGGTTTCGCCTGCGCAGCCGGGGTGGCCTGAGCGCCCGCGGCCGCTTTCAGTGGCGGTTCGGTCTCGGCTGCCTCGGCGCGCAGGTGCTGCAGGTTCAGTGTGCCGTCCTTTTGGACGATGACGCGCGAGTAGAAGTTGCTAAGCGACACTTCGCCGACCGCCAGGGTGAACGGTCCGATGGTCCCGCTGAACCGGTCCAGCTGCAGCCTCTCCCATTTGAGCAGGTCCTCCTCCAGCACCGTATCCTGGCAGTAGAACGAGCGCACCCCCAGGGTGCCGCTGAAGTTCCCCTGCAAGCCGCTCTCCCCCTTCTCCAGGTTGAGCGACACCGAGGTGTCCAGGGCGCCGTCGGCGATGAAAACGGTGGTGTCCCGGTTTATGTAGGTATCGAAGTCGCGCAGGGGGATCCGGTGCAGTTGGACCTTCCCCTTGAATTTGAGGGGGGCAGGGGTGAGATTGCCCGAGGCGGCGATGCGTCCTGTCTTGCCGTAGCCGCTCTCCAGGGTGAACGGTATGGCGCCCTGTTTCGGTCCGGACAGGCCGGAGAGGGAAAAGTTCATCCGGTTCAGGTCGAAGACCGGCTCCTCGTCCTTGCCCCTGTCGGTGAACCTGATCCCTAAGCCGCTTCCGGTCACCTTCTGCACCAGGTAGCGAAACGGTGGCGCCGCGCCCCCCTTGCGCTTCGGCCCGGGCTTTTTCGCCGCCGTTTCCTTTTTCGTTTTGAGCAGGCGTTGCGCCGACAGGACGCCATCCTTGTCGCTGGAGAGGATGACGCCGCCACCTTTCAGATCCACCCGTTCGACGCTCGCCTTTCTCTTTTTTAGATCGACCATGATGCCGCGTACCAGCACCTCCTTGAGACGGAGACCTTCGCCCGGTGCAAACGGGGCGGTGATCCGGTCCCCCTTGAGCGATGCCTGCTCTATGACGAGCCCCTGCGCCTCGTTGAAGAGAAACTGCGACGAGACGCCCAGGGTGCCGGAGACCGGGGCGGCCAGGGTGTCGGCGAGGTAGGGGTAGTAATCCCTGAGCGAAATGGCGTTCAGCGCGAGGTTCCCCTTCGCCTGAAGCGGTGTCGCTGAGAACTCCCCCTTGGCTGCCACCGTTTCGCCCCTGGCGCTGGCGATCTTCAGCGCGAAGGAGGCCATGGGCGCCTTCGCCGCCGTGGAGAACCGTTCCACGCTCAGCTCCACGTCTGTGAGATCGGTCCTGAAGCCTCCCTTGGGGAGGGCGTCGGAGAGGTGCAGCTTGCCACCCCTGAAGGAGAACTTGGCGAGTTTCAGCTCCGGGGCCATTTTCTCGGCCGGCTGCGGCTCGGGCTTGGCGGCGACCTCCTTGGCACCCTTGCCGATCTTCTGGAAATTCCAGACGCCCAGGCGGTCCCTCGCCGCGAATAGTTCCATCCCGTCCAGCTCCAGCGAGGCGAGATCGCCCCGGCGGGTCAGAACCTTGAGATCGTTGATCTTTATCGCCCCCCGGCCCAGGGTCGCCAGCGGAGCGCCGCTTAGCTCGCTCACCGCCACCCGCTCCAGGGAAGCAGTGCCGGAAAGCCTGACATCCGGACCCGTCTTCTCGTCCACCCGGTAGCCCAGCTCAAGCGCCGTTTCCAGCTTCCCCGAGGTCACCTTGACCGCAGGAGCAACGGGGAGGTACCCCAGGTAAAAGGGGAGGTCCAGCTGCTTCACGTTCAGCGCGATGGTCGCTTCGACGGCCTTGGTGAGTGGTTTCAACCGGCCCTCGAAGGCAATCGGCGAGCCGTTTACCACGGCGCTGAAATGAGGCGTGACGTAGCGGTCGGCGAGGTAGGGCATGTTGGTGATGAAGGGGATCGAGATCGCCATCCCCCTCACGCTGTGCCGCTTCTCGGGGCTGAGCGCCCTGTCCTGGAAATCGATGTTGCCGTTTTTGATGGTGATGTTGTTCAGCGAGAAGAGCGGGGTACCGCCCGTTTCTTTCTTTTCCTTCTTGCCGGCAAGGAGGTCGGAAAAGTTGAAGCTGTTCGGTGCGTTCCTCACGATGTGCAGGTAAGGGGAGGCAAGGTGGATTTCGGAGATGATGAAGGAGCGTTTCGGCAGCGAAAGCGGGCTCAGGGAGAGGCGCGCGGAACTCAGTGCGAGAAACGTGGCGCCGCTCCCCTTTTCGGAGAGCCGCAGCCCGGAGATGCCGGCGCTCAGCGTGAACGGGTTCACCGAGATGTGGGCGATCTCGCTTTTCCGGCCGGTCGCCTCGTCGATCTTTTGCACGGCAAAGTGCTTTGCCAGGGTGGGGAGCGCCAGGAAGATCAGCGCAGTGATGACGACAACGGCAAGGGCGACGTACCCGGCGATCCTCTTGTTTATCCGCATTTGAAACCCCTCCGGGCCGGGTCGGACCGCCTCAGCCGTGAATATATAACAAGCCCGGGTAGCCCCGGCACATTAATGATACCATACAAAGGTTGGAGTCATGAGTGCAATCCAGCCCGAAAAAGGGCTAACCTACCTCGGCATACTCCCTCTCGCGGAATCCGACCCCCAGCGTCTGCGCGAGTTCCCTCACTTTTTCCACGTCCAGGCCCGGCAGTGCCACGGCGCTCGCCGTCACCTGCGGGATGTGACGTGGCGCCTCGCGAAGAAAATCGCACACCCCCTGGAAGCCGGAGGCTCCGAACGGGGTATTGCAGAGCTTCTGGTAGGTTTCCGGATCTGCCGCGTTCAGGCTCACCGAGAGCGCATCCACGAGCCCTGCGAGCTCGGGGAGGATGTTGCGGCCGTGCACTAGGTTTGCCTGGCCGTCCGTATTGATCCGGACCCGCATGCCGCGGCGCTTCAGCTCGGCCGCCACCTCCTTGACCAGGTCGAGACGGATCAGCGGCTCGCCGTAGCCGCAGAAAACCACCTCCAAGAAATCGGCAGCGGCGTCCACCGCGGCCATCACCTCGGTAAAATCCGGTTCGTGGGAAAGCTTCAGCTCGTGCCCCTTCACGGTGAACTCCTCGAACTTCGGACAGAAGCTGCAGCGGTTCGAGCAGCGGTTGGTCACGTTCAGGTAGAGCGAATTGCGGATCATGTAGCCGATGGTCGCCTGCTGCGTGGGGTGGGGTATGCCGAAGAGCCTGCGCGCGTTGAAGGAGGTGATCCGCCCGACATCCTGCGGCGAAAGCCCCTTCAGCTCGGCGATGCGCTGCGCCACCAGCCCGACAAAGGCCGGCTCGTTGCGCTTGCCGCGGTGCGGCACCGGCGTCAGGTAGGGCGAATCGGTCTCCACCAGCAGATGCTCGATCTTGATGGCGCGCACCACGTCCCTGAGCGCCTCATTGGAAGGGTAGGTCAGCGTGCCGGGGATGGAGATCCTGAAGCCCATCTCGATGCACTCCCGGGCCATCTCCAGGTCTCCCGAGAAGCAGTGCAGCACGCCGCCGACCTCGCCGGCCCGCTCCTCCTTCATGATGGCGACGATCCTGTCGTGCGCGTCGCGGTCATGGATGATGAGCGGCAGCGACAGTTCGCGGGCCAGGCGGATGAAGCGCCGGAACACCTCCTCCTGGGCGGGCCTCGATGAGCGGTCCCGGTAGAAGTCGAGGCCGACCTCGCCGATGGCGACCACCTTTTTATTTTCCCGGGCCATCTCGCGCACCCGTTGGTAGCACTTTTCGGTGACGCGGTCCGCTTCGTGCGGGTGGATGCCTACGGAGCAATAGATCTGCTCATAGCCGTCAGCGAGCTGGCACGCCTCCTGGCTCGATTCGAGATCGGCGCCCACTGCGATCAGCGTGGTAAGCCCGGCTTCCTTGGCCCGGTCGAGCATCAGGGCGAGGTCCTGGCTGAACTCTTTTCCGTATATGTGGCAATGGCTGTCGATAAGTTCCATTTCGTGTACTCCTTTGCTTTCTGTGCCGCATGCCCGCCGAGCCGGATCTTCGCCGGCCGAAGCCAAAGCGCTGCCGGCAGGGGGCGAAACAAGATATTTTAATGGACTATGGAGCAGGAATCCAGCTGTTTTTGCATTAAATTCCCGATCAGCAGGTCATGCCGCCACGGCACCCCTTTGCCGCGGAGCAGGTCCGTAGGGGCGAATGAACATTCGCCCGATTTTCTCAGGAGCCCGATCTTTCGCTGCAGGAAACTCCCTCCCCTTCAAGGGGGCGGGGGGAGAGGGGGAAAAGCTGGCAAAAGCTCACCCTCCCCCCTGCCCCCTCCCATCAAGGGAGGGGAGGCCAAGCAGCAGCAAGAGCCAAGGAGCAGCAAGAGCGTAACTTAATGTGATTAGCGTCGATCTTCAGCCAATCGCAACCAGGCCTCGGGACGGACGCGGCAGCTTAAGATCGGCGCGAGCCAGGTTTGATGTGGGGAGGGATTGCAGCCCGCGCGCTACCCGGTGACGGCGCGGATGGAGGCCTCGATGCCGTCCATGAGAAGGGCCAGCTCGTCGAGCGAGATCGAAAGGGGCGGGAAAACCACGATGATGTTGCCGAGCGGCCGCAGGAACAGGCCGTGTTTTCTCGCCTCCAGGCAGACCCTGACGCCGACCCGCTCCTCCCAGGGATACGGCTGGCGGCTCCCCTTGTCGAGCACCAGTTCGATGCCGCCGATCATCCCCTCGTGCCTTACGTCCCCCACATGGGGCAGCGGAGAAAGCCTTTGCAGCCGCTCTTCGAGGTAGGCGATCTTGGGCACCAGCGACTCCAGCAGCCGGTCCTTCTCGAACAGCTCCAGGCTGGCGAGGGCGGCGGCACAGGCGATCGGGTTCCCCGTGAAGGTGTGGCCGTGGAAGAAGGTCTTGAGTTCGCTGTAGGCACCGAGGAAGCCGTCGTAGATCTTCCTCGTGGTGAGCGTCGCCGCGAGCGGCAGGTAGCCTGCGGAGATCCCCTTGGAGAGGGCCATGATGTCCGGAGTCACACCCTCCTTGCCGCAGGCGAACATGGCGCCGGTGCGGCCGAAGCCGACGGCGACCTCATCGGCGATCATCAGGACGTCGAAGCGGTTGCAAAGCTCCCGCACGCCTTTCAGGAAACCCGGGGGCTGCACGATCATGCCGCCGGCACCCTGCACGCACGGCTCGATCACCAGGCCGGCGAGCTCATGGGCGTGCAGCTCCAAGAGCCGCTCCAGTTCCTTCAGGCAGAGCAGCCCGCAGCTTTGGCAGTCGCCCTCGGCGGACAGGGAGCAGCGGTAGCAGTAGGGGGAGGGTGCCTTGATGGTCGGGAAGAGCAGGGGCGAGTAGACCTCGTGGTAGATGTCGATGCCGCCGACGCTCATGGCGCCGACCGTGTCGCCGTGGTAGGCGTTGTCGAAGCAGATGAACTTGGTCTTTCCCGGGTTTCCGGCCTGCTGCTGGTACTGGAAAGCCATCTTGACGCCGATCTCGACGGCGGTCGAGCCGTTGTCGGAGTAGAAGACCTTGCACAGGCCGGCAGGGGCGATGTCCACCAGTCGCTTGGCGAGCAGAGCCGCGCGGTCGTTGGTGAGACCGAGCAGCGTCGAGTGCTCAAGCCGGTCCACCTGCGCCTTGATCGCCTCGTTTATCTCGGCACGGCAGTGCCCGTGCACGTTGGTCCAGATGGCCGCCACGCCGTCCAGGTAGCGGTTTCCCTCCGAGTCGATCAGGTAGCAACCTTCGCCCCTGGTGATGACGATGTTGTCCGCATGCTCCCATTCGCTCATCTGGGTGAACGGGTGCCAGAGGTAGTCGCTGTCGTATTTCCTGAGGGTTTCGGTATCGAGTTCTACCACGTGGTACTCCTTGGATCCGGGAACGGATAGGAGCGGATGTAAAGTCAAAACCTTCGCACGCGGATGCACATCTAGATTGAACGGATAAAGTCGGATCTAAAAGCTGTTGGCTCTTAAAAGCTTTAAGTCTTACAGACTGTCAGGTTCTACAAGCTTTGGGTGTGCCCCCAGGCTTAGGTCCGATCCGCTTTGATTCGCTCAATCCGCGTCATCCGCGTGCAAGGGTTGAGGTTTTGCTTTGATCCGCATCTATCCTCATATCAGGAAAACATCTCTCTCAGCATGATCCCGGTGGCGGAATCCTGCTCCAGGTGGGCTGCCACCCCCTCCACCACGCGCCGGTCCTCGGCACCGCAGACCTCAGGGAAGACCCCTAGCAAAAGGCATCCGGCCAGCGACGAAATCATGTGCGGAGCATACTCCTGCGCCGGGTCGGGATGTTGCGGATACCGGTTCACGATCACCCCCTTCACCTCGAGCCCCATGTTGCGGGCGCTGAAAGTGGTCAGCAGCGAATGGTTGACGGTGCCAAGCCCGGGCCTCGCCACTACGGCGATGGGGAGCCCCAGGTGCGCCGCGAGGTCCGACATGAGCAGTCCCCCGGCAAGCGGCACCATGAGGCCGCCGGCCCCCTCGACGATGACGAAGTCGAACTGCTCGGCGAGCCGGAGGTAGGCGTCCTTGATCACCTTGAAATCGATCCTCACCCCCTCCTTTGAGGCTGCGACCGACGGGGCGAGCGGGGCTTTCAGAAGGTAGGGAGCGCAGTCCGCCGTGACCGGGACGCCGGCTGCAAAGCAGAGTAGCTCCGCGTCCTCAGAGACGAGTCGCCCGTCACGCTCGACGCAGCCGCTCGTGACCGGTTTCATGACCCCGACCGAGTGCCCCCTTTTTTTGAGCAGCATGGCGATCCCAGCCGAGGCGATGGTCTTGCCGACGCCGGTGTCGGTACCGGTGATAAAGATCCCTTTAGCAGCCATAGTGATTATTCATCCTTGAGAGTGGTTTTTCATGAGGCGATTGTCGAGTGGATTCCCCGGTCTTGAGCGACACCTCTCTAATGTGCGCACATAACCGTCTTCAGCCCCAGGTCCCTGAACATCTTCAGGTCGACGTCAATGCTGCGCCCGAGCGTAGTCAGGTAGTTGCCGATCATGGTCCCGTTGGCGCCGGCGAAGAAGATCCAGGACTGCAGATCGCCCAGGTTCTTCTCCCTGCCGCCGCAGACGGTGATCCTCTTGTCGGGGAGGATCAGGCGGTAGATGGCGACGGTCTTCAGGCATTCCATGGCGCTGATGTTGGTCGCCCCCTCCATCCTGGTCCCCTCGATCGGGTTCAGGAAGTTCATGGGCACCGAGTCGACATCCAGCTCCTTCAGTGTGAAAGCCATCTCGACTCTCTGGGCCGCGCTCTCGCCCAGCCCGAAGATGCCGCCTGAGCAGACCTTGACGCCGGCTTTCTTGACGGCACGCACCGTGTTGACGTCGTCCTCATAGGGGTGGGTCGTGCAGATGGAGGGGAAGAAGCTCTCGGCGGTCTCCAGGTTGTGGTGGTAGGTGTCCATGCCGGCATCCTTCAGCTTGCGGGCCGTCTGCTCGTCGATGATGCCGAGCGAGCAGGAGGGGAGGATGGTGGTCTCCTGCCTGATGCGGCGCAGGGCGGCGAGGATCTGTTCCAACTCGGCGCCGTTCACCGTGGTGCCGCTCGTGATGATGCCGAAGCAGGCGGAGCCGCTCGCTTCTGCCGCGCGGGCGGACTCCAGCAGGCGTTGCTCCTGGACCAGCGGGTAGACCGGCGCATCGGTCTTGTGGTGGGCCGACTGGGCGCAGAAGGCGCAATCCTCGGCGCAGCGCCCGGACTTGGCGTTGATGATGGAGCAAAGGTGTACCTCCGCTCCGACGAAGTGCTCCTTGACGCGGCTTGCCCCCCGGAACAGATCGAATATGGCCGAGCCTTCAGCGCCTGCAAACTGCTGCGCCTCTTCCGGCGTCAGGCTACCCCCGTTGATGATTCTCTCGACAGCATTGTTGATCAAGGTTTCCATGACTTCCTCCCACGCCTGATTTAGCACGCCGGCGCAGGCTTGTCAACCAAATCGGCGCAGGAGGTTGACGAACGATGAAAACCATTGGCCACGGAGAAAATCTGAGGACTTCTGAGAAAACCGACTTCAAAGACTAAGATTGGAAAGACAAGCCATCCCGTTGCAGCAAGGATAAACGCGACGGTTGAGTTCTCTCCTCCCGTTTCCTGTTTTGATGTCAGTTCGCCTCGGACTCTCTCGGATGTTCTCCGTGGCCAATGGTTACAGCTCCTCGGTGGTGAAGGCCACGACCTCGTCGATGCTCTCCGCATCCAGCAGCACCATGACCAGCCGGTCCAGGCCCAGCGCGATCCCTGCCGATTCCGGCATGCCGGCAAGCGCCGCCAGGAATTTTTCGGCCACCGGGTAGGGGGGCTTGCCCAGCGCGGCACGCTCGGCCGCCGCAGCCTCGAAGCGGCTTCTTTGCTCAGCGGCATCGGTCAGTTCCGAAAAGGCGTTGGCGATCTCCAGACCGCCGATGTAGAGCTCAAAGCGCTCGGCGACGGTGGCGTCCCCCCGCTTGAGTCGGGAGAGGGCGGCGCAGCAGGGGGGATAGTCGTAGATGAAGGTGGGGCGGACGACTCCGAGACGGGGCTCGATGCGCTCAACCATGAGCTCGTCGAAAAGACCCGCGTCGAGGGCCTCGGTAACGGTGCTGCCGGCATAGAGACGGAAGGCTTCGGCCACGGTGATCCGCTCGAAGGGGGTGGCGAGATCGATGTCGAGGCCGCGGTAGCGGATGCGGGGGCGTGCCGCGACCGCGCAGACCAGCGCCTCGGTCTCCTCCATGAGGAAGAGGTAGTCGACCCCGGCGCGGTACCACTCCAGCATGGTGAACTCGCTCAGGTGCCTGACACCGCGCTCCCCCTCACGCCAGCAGCGGCAGATCTGGAAGATGCGCCGGTAGCCTGCGGCCAGCATCCGCTTCATGCAGAGCTCGGGCGAGGTCTGCAGGAACCAGCCGGCGCAGGCTATGGCGTCGATGTTGGCCTCGGGTGCGGGCGCAGGTATGCGAAAAGGGGTCTCGACTTCGAGATACCCCTTTTCCTGAAAAAACGCTCTGACCCTGCTGAAGATGGCGCCCCGCTCCAAAAGCGCGTTGCGGCGCTTGGAGAGGGGCCAGCTGCCTGACATCGCTACCCCTTGACCCTGGTGGAATACTCGCCGGTGCGGGTGTCTATGGTGATCAGCTCTCCCTCCTCGATGAAGGGGGGAACGCGCAGCACGTAGCCGGTCTCCAGGGTGGCGGGCTTGGAATCGGAGCCGGAGGTGTCGCCCTTGACCCAGGGGTCGGTCTGCGTGACGCGCAGGTTCACGAAGTTGGGGACGTCCACGCCGATCGCCTTTTCACGGAAGATCAGCACGTCGACGGGGAGGTTGTCGATCAGGTAGTTCTTGGCGTCGCCCATGGCCGCTTCGTTGATGTGAATCTGCTCGAAGGTGTCGTTGTCCATGAAGCAGTAGTGGTCGTCCTCTTTGTAGAGGTACTGCATCTTGCGGTCCTCGAGGTTCGCCGGCTCGAAGGTCTCGCCGGAGCGGTAGGTCCGGTCCAGCGTGGAGCCCGTGATCATGTTTTTGAGCTTGGTGCGGTACAGTGCCTGCCCTTTGCCCGGCTTGGCAAAGTCGAAGGCGGTGATGATGTAGGGCTCGTTGTCGATGGCGATCTTAAGACCTTTGCGCAGATCGGCTGCAGTATACATGGGCTGTTCTCTCTCTTTTTCGGTGAATTGTTAGGTGTTCCAAATATGTGACGCAATCCTCAGACCGCACGCAGCTGCGCCTGTCTGGTCCATGTTAGCCATTTTAAGTGCTGGTACGCGGATCGAAGGAGGGCCGGGATTTACGCCGGTGGTGTTCGCGGGGACTACTTGGCGCGATAGGTGATGCGGCCGCGGCTCAGGTCGTAGGGGGAAAGCTCTACGGTGACCTTGTCCCCGGGCAGGATCTTGATGAAGAACTTCCTCATCTTGCCGGAGATGTGCGCCAGCACCATGTGGTCGTTTTCCAGCCTGACCTTGAACATCGCGTTGGGAAGCGGCTCGATGACCGTCCCCTCTACTTCGATTGCTTCTTCCTTGCTCATTTTCACTCCTGGCCAGTTCGATGGCTTCTTTTCATAACAATCTGTGACTTTACAAATATTTCAGGAAAAAAGCAAGCTGGTTTTACGCCTGCAGGCCTTTTCCCTCCAGAGATCATCCCTATTTACACAATCGCCATAACATGCTAAAAATAGCCGTGATTTTTCAAAGGAGTACCGGTATATATGAAAAACTTGGTCAGGGAGCTCCAGCTTTCCAACGGGCTCACCGTTAGATTCTTCGACGCCACCCGCCGCTATTTCGGCGATTACCACCAGGTCCGGGTAAAGATCAGCTGTGAAGTGTCGCTGACCGCGGATCTGTTCGACGATGCCAAGGCCTATGAGGCAGCGGTCAAGCTTCTGGGGCCCAAGGTCCAGTACCTGAAAGAGGTCGAGCATCAGGGCGTTCCCAGCCTTGCCACCGCCGATGCGGTGCAGCTGGTGATTCAGCAGTTTATCGACCACTCGCTTGGCTACTTCCAGACGCAGGCGTTTCCCAAGAGGTTCGTGCAGTCCGAATTGAACCGGGTCGTCGGCAAGGCCAAGGCATACGTGCCGCTGCGGCGCACCCATGGTTGAGGCTTCAGTCGTCATAGAGAGGATGTGTTACGGAGGTGCGGGTTTCGGTCGGTTGCAGGGGAAGGCCTGCTTCGTCCCTTTCACGGCCCCGGGAGACGAGGCCCGCATCCGGGTGGTAAAGGAGAAGCGCTCCTATCTCGAAGGGGAGCTGCTGGAGCTGTCGACTCCCTCGCCTTTTCGGGTCGAAGCACCCTGTCCCTTTTTCGGCGTCTGCGGCGGCTGCAACTGGCAGCATCTCGGCTATCAGGAGCAGTTGAAGCAGAAGGGGGAGATCTTCGCCGACACGCTGAGCCGCATAGGGAAGGTGCAGCCCGCCTATCTGTTGCCGGTCGCGGGTTCCCCGAAGGAGTACGGCTACCGCTCCAGGATACAGCTCAAGCTTGCCGGTAAAAAGGGGGCGCCGCAGCTCGGCTTCTTCAGGACCGGCTCGCACGACGTCATCGATCTCGGCGCTTGCGGCTGTGCCATCGCCGATCCCGTCTTGAACCGGATCACGGCCGAGTTGCGCCCCCTTTTGGCGCGGCTTCCCGACCTGGAGTCGATCCCCCAGATCGATCTCGCCATGGGCGACGACGGCCAGGGGATCGCCATCGTGCACTTCGGCGGCAAGAGTCCGGCGAGGCTCGTGGAGCGGTTCAAGTCCGCGGGCTCGGAGCTCCCCTCGGTCAGCGGGCTCTTCGTGAGAAGCGGCGCCAAGGCGCGCATCGAACCTGTCTTCGGCATCGACACGCTGAGCTACGGCGTCCCGGCAGGGGTGTTCCGGACACCCCTGCCCAACCCTGTTCCTCCCCTTGAAGGGGAGGGGGCGCGGGGGCTCTCCCATCTTTCGGGGGGAGGCCGGGCGACAAGCGGGGCGACATGCCCGCGCGACATGAGGCTAAGTTTCGGCCGCGGGGGCTTCTCGCAGGTCAACTACCTGCAAAACCTCGAGCTGATACGGACCGTCTGGCAGTGGGGCGGGTTCACAGGGACGCAGCGGGTGCTCGATCTGTACTGCGGCAACGGCAACATCTCGGTGCCGATCGCCCCGTACGTCGGGGAGCTGGTCGGGGTCGAGGGGTATGCCCCCTCCATCCGGGACGCCGTGGCCAACGCCGCCGCCAACGGCGTCGCCAACGCCTCGTTCCAGGTGAGCGACGCATCGCTTGCGGTCAGACGGCTGGCGGGGCAGGGTGAGCGCTTCGACGTGGTGATCCTCGATCCCCCCAGGGGGGGCGCCGAATCGGCCGGCGAGATCGCGCGGCTCGGCGCGGACAAGATCATCTACGTCTCCTGCGACCCCGCGACGCTCTCCCGCGACTTGGCCCTCATCTGCGAGCGCGGCTACCGGGTGACCCGCTCGCAGCCGGTCGACATGTTCCCGCAGACCTACCATCTGGAAAGCGTTACGGAGTTGACCCGTGAGGGGGAGAACCAAAAACCCGTGAAGGGTGAAAGGTGAAGGGTGAATAAAACCACCCCGAGCCTTTGCCTCTTTCACCCTTCACCTTTCACCTTTCACTTTTTTTAGGAGAGTCGCATGTTCTTCGGCAAACTGTTCAAGAAGGATCACCGTCATTACCTGGCCCAGGCCGGCAAGCACCTGGCCGGCGAACGTTATGCCGATGCACGCATCGATTTCCTGGAGGCGCTCAAGCGCTGCCCGGCTGACGCGGCAGCGGACCAGCTGGAGATCACGCAGGGGCTGAACCGCGCCGGTGACCGGCTGGGCGAGTTGAACCTGCAGGAGGGGGAGCACTCCCTGCTGGCGGGGGAACTCGGCAAGGCCCACGACCATTTCACCCTGGCCGGGGAACTCGCCGTCGACGAGACCATCAGGGACACGGCGCGCAAGGGGCTTGAACGGGTGTCGCAGCAGGCCTCCTCGCCGGGGGGCACTGCGGTGCGCCAGGCGGCGAAGGCGCATGGCGGCAGCTCCTGCGCCTCCTGCAAGGATACCGGGAGCCATCACTCCACCGACGGGGAGATCCCCGAGCCGAACCTGTCCGAAGAGGACCATTTTTCCCTCCTGATACAGCCGCTACCCGGAGATCTTCCACGACGCTACGCCGCTTTGGGGCCGGAATTCGCCCGCGCCTATCTGCTCATCCATGACGGAAAAGATAATGAGGCCTTTCCCGTTTTGGAAAAAATGCTCGTATCCGCTGAAAATGACATTGTAATTTACGAGCTCGCACTTATAATGTTCAGAAATGGCCAGATTCATGAGTGCGAGGGGCTGCTGAATCGCGCACTTTCCATCAATCCCGGCAACCCGGCCTGCTACCACGCGCTGGTGCATCTTTTGGCCGGAGCGGACAGGTTCCCGGAGGCGATCGACACGGTCAAGCATATGATCGACCAGGGGATCCTGGCGGATCAGGCGCAGTTCATGCTGGGGGAGCTGTACGAGGCGACAGGAGACGAGGCGGCCGCTGTAGACACCTGGTCCAGGGCGCTGGAGCTGCCGAGCGTGGCCCGCTCCGCAGCGGAGCGGCTGGTACCGATCCTGGGCGGCCAGGGACGCACCGAAGAGGCGAAGTATCTCACGAAGCGATATTTGAAAGGATGCTGCTAGGCAACCCAAGGATCTCGGAGGACAGGAAGATGAACAAATCAGAGCTGATAGAATCACTTGCCGCAAAGAAGACCCTCTCCTTCAAAAAAGCGGAAGAGGTCGTCAACGCTGTCTTTGCCTCGATGACCGATGCCCTGCTGTCTGGCGACCGGATAGAAATCCGTGGCTTCGGGAGTTTCGTCGTGAAAGAGTACGATGCCTACACCGGCAGAAACCCCAAGACCGGGGAGTCCATCTCGGTCAAGGCGAAGAAGCTCCCCTTCTTCAAGGTCGGCAAGGAGCTCAAGGAAAAGGTGTCCGGCTAGCTCGGCCGAGCCAGGATTAAAATTAAGGTTCCTTGATCGCGACCCGCTTCGGCGCCCGCCGGGCTGCCTTGGCCCGGCGCGGGCGTCCACCTCTAAATTTCAACCTTAATCTCAATCTGGCAGTCATTTATGTTCCCCACCTCTTGGTCTTACATCACTGAGGCGCTGGGCGGTCTGGCGCTTTTCATCTACGGCATGCGCACCATGTCCGAGGGGCTGCAGAAGGTAAGCGGCGAGCGTCTGCGCCGGGTCCTGGAAAAGGGGACCGGAAACCGCCTGACGGCCCCGCTCATCGGCAGTTGCCTCGCCTCGATCCTGCAGTCCGGAAGCGCCGCATCGGTGCTCGTGGTCGGCTTCGTCAACGCCGGACTGCTCTCCCTGTACCAGGCCCTGGGAGTACTCCTTGGGACCGGCATCGGCACGACCCTCGCCATCCAGTTCATCGCCTTCAGGGTCTCCGCCCTGGCGCTGCCCGCCATCACCATCGGTGTCTTGCTGAGCTTCTTCTCCCGCAGCAGAAAGCTGTCCGAACTGGGCGGCCTGCTTTTGGGCGTGGGGTTCGTCTTCTTCGGGCTCTCGATCCTGGAGGGGGCCTCACTGCCGCTGGGGCAGAGCGCCATGTTCGCCAGCCTGCAGGGGGACCTCGTCTCCATCCGGCTGATGGCGGTGCTGATGGGGGCGCTGCTCACCTTCGTGGTGCAGTCGGGGAGCGCTGCCATCGGCATCGTGATCGCGCTAGCCTCCGGCGGCGTGCTCACCTATGACGCCTCGATCGCCATGGTGATCGGCGAGGTGGCCGGCGCCGCCCTGATCCCGCTGATCGCCTCCATCGGCGGCAGCCAGGCTGCCAAGAGGGCCGTCATCATCTTCCTGGCCATCAGCGGCGCCGCCATCACCATGGCGCTGGTCTTTTTCCCGGTCTTCCTGCGTGCGGTGAATTTCTTCTCGCCCGGCGACCTCTCCGCGCTGCATCACAGCAGCACGCCGCAGCTAGCGGCGCAGGCGGTCCGCTCCAGCGTGGCCCGTCACCTCGCCAACGCCCACACCATCTTCACCGTCGCCAGTGCCGTGATCTTCCTGCCGCTGATAGGATTTCTGGCCCGCTCCGCCGAGACCTATCTGCCGACCCGGCGCTCCGAGAGCGAGGCAAGACCCAGGTTCATCGACGTCCGGGTCTTGAAGACGCCGACCATAGCGCTGGCCCAGGCCTGGATCGAGCTGGGGCGCATGGGCAGCGTCGCCAGCTCCATGTTTGCCGATCTCGTCTCCCAGTTCAACGCCTACAACCCGAAGCTTGCAGCCTCCGTCCGGGAGAAGGAACTGGTGCTCGACGTGCTGCACCGGGACATGTCCCAGTTCCTGATCGCCCTCTCCCGGGAGACGCTCTCCCTGGAGCGCGCCGTCGAGATACCGGTCATGCTGCAGCTCGTGAACGACATCGAGCTGGTCGGCGATCAAACCGAGGCGGTCCTGAATTACCTGGTGCGCAAGAAGGAGGAGCGGCTGCGTTTTTCCAGCTCGGCCATGGACGAGTTGAAGCGCTTCGCCGGCAAGGTCGCACAGGCGCTTTTGCTGTGCGAGGGGGTGCTCCGGGGGGAGGAGGCCGTGGGGCTAGCCGAACTGAGGCTGGAGATCGCCTCGCTTGAGGAAGAACTGCAAAAGAGTCACCTGCGGCGGCTCAAAAGCGGCAAATGCAACATCGTGGCCGGCCTGCTCTATGGCGACATGATCGCCAGCTTCTCCAAGATCGCCCAGCTGAGCTATACCATCATTGCCCATAAAAGGGGAATCGACCATGACTGATCCCGTAGCGGCCATCGACCTCGGCACCAACACCGCCAGGCTTTTGATAGCCACCCGCGACCCTTACCACCAGATCCTTTTGACACGGACCATCACGCGGCTGGGGGGCGGCTTCAGCCGCGAGCGCGGCCTGTCGGAAGAGGCGCAGCAGCGCTCCGTCGACGCCCTGAAGCAGTTCGCCGCCGAGATCTCGCGCTACGGTGCCGTGCGCCTGAGGGCCGTCGCCACCTCCGCCGTGCGCGACGCGGTGAACGGCGCACAGTTCTGCCGGCGGGTCCAGGCCGAGACCGGCATAGCACTCGAGGTGATCGACGGCACCGAGGAGGCCTTCTTGACGCTCAGGGGGGTGGCCTCGATCCTGGACGACAAAAGCGGCGACCTTGCCGTCTTCGATGTGGGAGGGGGGAGCACCGAGTACACGCTGGCGGCCGGGATCGAGCCGCTCTTTTCCCGCAGCCTCCCCATCGGCGTGGTAAGGCTGACCGAGGGGAAGGTCGGGGCGGCCGAGATGGAGGATAAGATCGGCCGGGAGCTCGCCGCCTTGAAACGGCAACTGGAGCAGGAGGGGCTCGCCGGGCGCTTCTCCAAAGCGACCCTGATAGGCACGGCGGGAACCGCCACCACCTTGGCGGCGGTCCAGATCGGCATGGTGAGCTACGACTACCGCCGGGTCAACAACCACACCATGCCGCTCTCCGAGGTGCAGCGCATCTTCGAACTGCTGGCGCCGCTTAGCCCCAAGGAGAGGCTCGAAGTCCCCGGGCTTGAGCCGGGGAGGGAGGACCTGATCATCGCAGGTTGCCTCGTGGTGCTTTTGACCATGCGCGAGTTCGGCTTCCAGAACTTCAAGGTGAGCGACTCCGGTCTTCTCGAGGGGTTGATCCTGGGGGTGTGAGCCCGGAACTCCCCTCCTGCCGGGAAATGATGGAGCGCCTCCCGAGCCGAGCAAGTAATTCGTCATGATCCCCCCGCCCCGTTTCTTACCCGGAAACTCTCTCCTTGCCGGACCCACCCCGCCCAATGAGAAGCCTTGAAGATACTGCTAATTTTACTGCCGCTGGTGCCGATAAGTAGTGTGTCAGTTGACAGTAGCTAGATTAGGCCGATCCCTACCGATGCCTCTGAACCCGACAAGGTGCTATGAAACGACTCACGCTACCGCCACAAGTGCTCTCCGGTCAGGCCATCCTTTTCGGCTCGCTGATGCTGGTCTGCTTCGTTACCGAAACGCTGGTGATGTTCGTGCTCCCCTACCTTTTTCCGGCAAGGTACGCGTATTTCGTGAACTTCGCCGACGCCGCGCTGTTCAGCGTGCTCAGCGCGCCCATGGTCTGGTGCCTGATCGCTCGACCGCTGAAGCAACTGGCAATGGCGGAATCGGCCAGGACAAAAAAGGTGATCGAGGCCATCGTCGATGCGGTGATCAGCTTCGACGGCAGCGGCGTCATCATATCGGTAAATCCCGCTGCCGAGCGGATGTTCGGCTACACCCCGCAGGAGTTCTTAGGGGAGGGGATGGACCGCCTGATCCCGGAGCTTGCCTGCGGGAACGCGCCCTTTCTGGGCGAGTCTGACCCGGCCCAGGGCGACGGTAGGTGGCGTTTCGGCTCCGAGACCATAGCCCGGCACAAGGATGGATCGAGCTTCCCGGTGGAGTGTTCCGTGGGGATGCTCGACAGCCAGGGCCGCCGCTGCTACCTCGCCATCGTGCACAACATCACCAGGCGCAAACGCTACCAGGAGCAGCTCGAGTATCAGGCCAACCACGACACCCTGACCACCCTTCCCAATCGAAACCTCTTGGGCGACCGTATCCGTCAGGCGCTGCTCATCTCCCGCCGCAGCGGCCAGGAGGTCGCCGTACTGGTACTCGACCTGGACAACTTCAAGCTGATCAACGACACGCTCGGCCACGACAGCGGCGACCTGCTCCTGAAAATGGTCGCGCAGCGCCTGAGCGCCTGCGTCAGGGAAGGGGACACGGTGGCGCGCCAGGGGGGGGATGAATTCGTTGTGGTGATCTCGGACGGCGCCGTCTCCGATATGGCGCCGCTTATCGCGGGTAAGATCCTGGAGGCCACTGCGCAGCCGCTGCAGATCAGCGGACACGACATCATCGTCACGGTCAGCATCGGCATCAGCATCTGCCCCAAGGACGGAGAGGACGTCGAGGTGCTGGTCAGAAACGCCGAGGTCGCCATGTACCGGGCCAAGGAGCAGGGGCGCAACTGCTTCCAGTTTTACACCGGGGAGATGAACGTGAGGTCCCTGGCGCGCATGACCCTGGAGAATCACCTGCGGCGGGCTCTGGAGCGCGACGAACTGACGCTCCATTATCAGCCCAAGGTGAACGTCGCTTCGCGCCAGATAACCGGGATGGAGGCTCTGGTGCGCTGGCAAAGTCCGGAGCTTGGAACGGTCGCCCCCGATCTCTTCATCCCCCTGGCCGAGGAGACCGGTCTGATCGTGCCGATCGGCACCTGGGTGCTGCGGCGCGCCTGCGCCCAGGCCAGGGCCTGGCAGCTTGCCGGCTTCCCGGCACTGGGCGTGGCGGTCAATCTCTCGCCACGCCAGTTCAGACAGCAGGAGATCGGCTCGCTGGTGGCCCAATGCCTGAGCGAGACCGGCCTCGACCCGCGCTTTTTGGAGCTGGAGATCACGGAAAGCATGGTCATGCACGACCTGGATCGGGTCATCTCGGTGCTGGACGAGCTCAAGCGCCTGGGTGTCACGCTGGCAATGGACGATTTCGGCACCGGCTACTCCAGCCTGGGCTACCTGAAGCGTTTCCCCTTCGACAAGTTGAAGATCGATAAGTCCTTCGTCAGGGACATAACCTGCGAGCCGGACAACGCGGCCATCGCCAAGGCGGTCATCGCCCTGGCGCACAGCCTGCACATGAAGGTGATCGCCGAGGGGGTGGAGACGCAGGGGCAGCTGAACTACCTGCACAAGCACGGCTGCGACGAGATGCAGGGCTATCTCTTCAGCAGGCCGGTCCCCGCCGCGCAATTCGAACGGCTGCTCCTCGATCCGGGTCGGCTGTTCCCGGCCACGGTGCAGGCCGAGGAGGGTGCGGAAAAAACCGTACTGGTGGTGGATGACGACGAAAACATCAGGTGCGCGCTTAAGCGACTGCTCCAACTGGAAGGGTACCGGGTGCAAAGCGCCGGCAGCGCCCAGGAGGGGTTCGAAATCCTGTCGCTGCACCGCGTTGCGGTGGTCGTTTCCGACTTCAGGATGCCCGGCATGAACGGGGCGGAGTTTCTGGGGCGTGCCAAGGAACTGTATCCCGAGACGGTGCGCATCATGCTGTCCGGGCATGCCGATCTCAATCTGGTGACCGATGCCATCAACGTCGGTGCCATCTACAAGTTCCTGAGCAAACCATGGAGCGACGACGATGTCAGAGAGAAGATCGGCCAAGCCTGCAGAAAATACGCCCAACTCACGGCGGCGCCGTGAAGCTGTTCAGGCGTGCCGCGTTTTCTGCTGTCGCCACAGCCCGAGCGCCTTCATCCGATCTGCGGGTTCCGGCTGTTTCCAGGGTGTTCAGGCACAAATAAGCGCCGCGGTGATCCGCTTTGACATAGGACGACACGGAGTCTATAATGCACATTAACCGGCTTTTCTGTCGCTTTTAATCTGAGCCGGTGCCTCACCAACTCCGCCCGGGGCGGCCGCAGCCGCCTGTGTCTTCGAATGAAGCAGGTGCCCTCGACCTCACGGCTGGGTTATACGGCATTGCGGCGCGAGTAGAAGCTGTTATCGGAGCATTCGCCATGGACCTCACCCTGGAAGCCTATCGAAAGATCATCGACACCCTGCCCGAAGGGCTCTATATCGTGGACCGGCGCAAGAACATCATCCTCTGGAACCAGGCCGCCGAGCAGATCTCCGGGTTCAACCAGGAAGAGGTGATGGGCCGCAGTTGTGCCGACAACCTCCTGTGCCATCTGGATACCTCCGGCGTCAACCTCTGCCGCAGCGACTGCCCGCTTTCCCTGACCATCGCGCACGGGACCTCCAGCGACACGGAGATCTACCTGCATCACAAGAACGGGCACCGGGTGCCGATCTCGGCCCGCATCACGGCGCTGCGCGACGACGAGGGGGAGGTGATCGGCGGGGTGATGGCCTTCTCCGACCTAAGCGGCAAGGCAGACAACGACCTGCGACTCAAGGAGCTGGAAAAACTGGCCCTTTTGGACAGGCTGACCCAGATCGCCAACCGCCACTACCTGGAGCGCGAACTAGAGGCCCGCCTCGAGGAGTTGCGCCGCTACGGCATCCCGTTCGGCGTGATGTTCATGGACATCGACGACTTCAAGCATGTCAACGACCGCTACGGTCACGATGCCGGCGACCGCGTGCTGCAGTTCGTGGCAGGGACCTTCAGCTCCAACTCGCGCCCCTTCGACCTGTACGGCCGCTGGGGAGGGGAGGAATTCGTAGGGATCGCACGCAACGTCACCGGCGCCGACCTGAAGCAGATGGGACAGCGGTTGCGCAAACTGGTGGAAAAGTCGTTCCTCTTAATAGACCGGGTCAAATTGCAGGTCACCATCTCGATCGGAGCTACCCTCGCTACCGATACCGATTCCATCACCACACTGATACAGCGTGCCGACGCGCTGATGTACCAGAGCAAGGCCGCCGGGAAAAACCGCCTCACGCTGAGGTGATTACCCCGCATTCTCTTTAGCTGCTGCAGGAACCTCACCTATTCAGTGGGTACAGGAACGCACCATGCGTACAGCTTCGCTTGCCAAGACGATGTCCACTAATGGAGCGCCCATAATCGCCGTCTGGACCGCTTTCATCGTCCTTCTGGCCGGGTTTACCCTGTATCTGGGACATCTCGACACCATCGAATCGGCGCGTCGCGAGGCCCGGGACTACTTCAACCTGAACCTGTACTATCGGGCCTGGGCCGCCAAAATGGGAGGGCTCTACGTCCCAGTGGAGAAGGCGGTACCCAACCCCTACCTCGTTACGCCCCGGCGGGATCGGACGACCACCCAGGGCGAAAAGCTGACCCTGATCAACCCCGCCTACATGACGCGCATGGTGTTCGAAGCCATCAACAGTTCCTCCGCCAGCCCCGTGGTCAGCAAGCTCACCAGCCTGAAACCGCTGAACCCTGCCAATGTACCGGACCCCTGGGAGCGCGATGCGCTCCTTGCCTTCGATCTAGGCCTGAGCGAGTCCCGCACCCAGGTCACCACCCTGCACGGCAAGCCGTACCTGCGCTTCATATCGCGTTTCATGACGGAGGAGTCCTGCCTCAACTGCCACGCGCACCAGGGGTATCGGCTGGGCGACGTGCGGGGCGCGATCACCATCTCCATCCCGCTGAAAGGCTACTACGCCACGGAGTCCAAGAGCCGGAAGCATCTGGCCGTCGGCTATCTGCTGCTCTGGAGCGTCGGCAGTGCCGGCATCGCCTTCTCCTCACGGCGTCGCTCGGCCTACCAGGACAAACTGCTCGACAGCGAGGAAAAGTTCCGCACCATCTGCGACTGGACCCAGGACTGGGAATACTGGATCGACCCGCAGGGGGAGATGAAGTACGTTTCGCCTTCCTGTCTGGAGCATACCGGCTACTCCCCTGAGGATTTCCTGGATGACCCGTTTCTGATCTGCCGCCTGGTGCATCCGGATGATCTGCAGTCCTACAACGCCCATCTGGAGCGCGAGCCCGCCGCAGAACAGCTATCCTCCCAATCGATCGAGTTCCGCATCGTGACCCGGGACGGTTCGCTGCGCTGGATGCACCACCACTGCCGGCCGGTGTTTTCCCGGGGCGAGTACCTGGGGCACCGGGTCTCGAACCGGGACGTCACGGACCGCAAGCTGGCCGAGCAGGAGCTGGCCATCAGGGCTGAACTGCTGAACTGGGTGAGCGACTCGGTGCTGGTGGTCGACCGCAGCGGCAGGATCCTGGATGCCAACGAGACGGCCTGGCGCTCACGCGGTTTCACGAGGGAGGAACTGCTCTCCATGACCGTACCCGACCTGAGCACCGCCGAGCATGCGTCGCAGGTCCGCGAGCGCATCGACCTGATATTCGAAAAGGGGGTCGCCTACCTGGAATCGGAGCATCGCCTGAAGGACGGCGGCACCATCCACGTCGAGATCAATTCCAGGATCATCGATTACCGTGGCGAGCCGGCCATCCTGAGCAGCATCCGCGACATCACGAGGCGCAAGCGGACCGAGGAGAGCCTGCGCCGTTCCGAGCGGTTCAACGTCTCGCTGAACCGTATCTCGCAGGCGCTTTTAACCAGCCTCAACGACAGGCAGATGTACCATGAACTCCTCACCACCTTGCTGGAGGTTACCGAAAGCCGGCTCGGCTTGGCGGGGCGTTTCGATGAAAGCGGCGCACTGGTCTGCCCGGCCTGGGCCTGCGGCGAGTGTACCGACCAGATGGCGCAACAGTCGGGTTGTCTCATCCCCCGGGCGGGTTTTGGTGACGGCATCTTGAGAGATTGCCTGCAGGCGCGACAGGGGGGGTACTCCAACACCCCCTGTACGACGCCGCAAGGTTGCGGCATCATCGAGCGCTGCCTGGCGGTCCCGCTTATCTACCAGGGGCAGACGATAGGGCTTTTGATGGTGGCCAACGCCCCCAGGGACTACCAGGACGATGATCTGCACATGCTGAGCGCCATAGGCGCGCAGGTTGCCCCTGTGCTACAGGCAAGGCGCGAGCAGCAGCTGGCCCTGACCGCGCTCAGGGAAAACGAGAGCAAACTGAGGGTGATCTTCGACGTGATCCAGGCGGGCATCATCCAGCTGGACGCCTCCGGCGCGGTGATCTTCGCCAACCAGCGCATGGCCGAGATGTTCGGGTTGACCATGGACCAGTTGATCGGCTCCGCCTACCTCGCCCACATCTCTCCGGAGCAAACCGAAACGGCGCGGCTTGGCATGCGTCAAGTGCTGGACGGCGAGGTGGAGAGCTTCCATTCGGAGAGACGCTACCGGCGCGGCGACGGCTCCGATTTCTGGGGCTATATCAGCGGACGCATGCTCCCCGGCCCCGACGGAAGGAGCCCTTCGCTGGTGGCGACCATAGCCGACATGACCGAGCTGAAATCGGCCGAGGAAAAACGGCACAAAAGCGAGCAGCAGATGCTCCACGTGCAGAAGCTTGAGAGCCTGGGCGTTCTGGCCGGGGGGATCGCCCACGATTTCAACAACATCCTGCTCGCCATCATGGGGAACGTGAGCCTCGCGCTGCACCGTGTCACCCCCGGCTCGCCGGTCGAGCCGCATCTGCAGCAGATCGAGCTCGCCGCCGAAAAGGCCGCCGACCTGGCCCGCCAGATGCTCGCCTACTCGGGCAAGGGGCGCTTCGTGCTCGAGCCCCTCGACTTGAACCTGCTGGTGCGCGAGATGACCGCCATGCTTGAGGTCTCCATAACGAAAAAGGCGGCACTCAGGTTCCACCTGGCGCAAAGCCTCCCAAGCATCGTGGCGGACCCCACCCAGATACGCCAGATCGTCATGAACCTTGCCATCAACGCCTCGGAAGCGGTCGGCGAGCGCAGCGGCGTCATCTCCATCGCTACCGGGAGCCGGTATTGCGAACGGGCCTACCTTGACGACACCTGGCTGAACGACGACCTCCCCGAGGGGCTCTACGTCTTCATCGAGGTGGCGGACAACGGCTGCGGCATGGACCGCGACACCGTCGCGCGCATCTTCGAGCCCTTCTTCACCACAAAGTTCACCGGACGTGGACTGGGCATGGCTGCCATCCAGGGGATAGTCCGGGGGCACAAGGGGGCCATCAAGGTATATTCCGAACCGGGGCAGGGGAGCAGCTTCCGGATTTACTTCCCCGCCAGCGACCAGTCGGCGATATCGAGCGTTCACGCCGCAAGCGAGGACCGGTGGCGCGGGGAAGGGACGGTGCTTCTGGTGGATGACGAGGAGACGGTGCGCATGGTCGCCTCCGACATGCTGAGCGAGTTGGGCTTCACCGTGCTGACTGCGGTCGACGGCAGGGACGCGCTGCAGCTGTACCGGCTCAAAAGGGACGAGATAACCCTCGTGTTGATGGACCTCAACATGCCGCATCTAAACGGCGAGGAGGCCTTTCACCAGTTGCGCAGTATCGATCCGCAGGTGCGGGTGGTGCTGTCCAGCGGCTTCAGCGAGCAGGAGGTGACTCGGAAGTTCCTGGGCAAGGGGCTGGCGGGCTTCGTGCAGAAGCCGTACACGCTGGCCATCCTCCGGGACGCGCTGAGCAGGCTGCTCCGGCGCGACAAGACCGGGTCCTCTTCATGAGTTAAGCCGCCTGCCATGCGCCACTGACTGCGCCGCGTAAAAGCGGGTCCCACCTACCGGTTAATTACCTGCCGGTGTTTCAACTTTCCCATAAAATGGTAGACTCGGATGGTCTGCGTTCGACCATCCGGGGCCTGCCGCCCGTCGAACCTCTCGTTTTGCCCCTGCCTGTGTCTATCGTAATCAGCATTTTTTGACTTACATCAAAGCAGTTCCCTGATGCCGCTGTTAAGTTACAGCGGTTCGTCGGGGTGGACCAGGTGCTCTCCAGCTTCTCAGGCGCTCGTCGGCAACGGTCAGCGTTGCGGTTGCGGATAATATTTCCATCAAAGGGGGTAGTGAAATGCAGATGAAGTATGCGAAGAGATGCACCGTTTTGGCCTTATTGGCGGCCACGGCAATCTGGTCCGGCTGTACGCAGAAGAAGGTGGAGCCCATGAGGACCTCGGAGATCGCAGACGGCGCGATCGACCCGGCCGAATGGGGCAAGGTCTATCCGCTCCAATACAAGCAGTGGAAGCTGACCAGCGAGCCGTCCCCGGCAGGGAAAAGCAAGTACAAGAGGGGCTACGACGTCGGCGAGGACCGCCGCGACAAGCTGGACGAGTACCCGTTCCTGGCGCTTTTGTACAACGGCTGGGGTTTCGGCTCCGAGTACAAGGAGCCGCGCGGCCATTACTACATGGTGCAGGACCAGCTGGAGGTCGACCCGGGTCGGATCAAGGCTGGTGGCTCGTGCCTTACCTGCAAGACCCCCTACGCGCCGATGCTGCAGAAGCAGATGGGGCAGGCCTATTTCTCCACGCCGTACAAGGAAGTGCTGGCCAGGCTCCCGAAGGACCAGCAAAGCCTGGGGGTCGCCTGTGTCGACTGCCACGACAACAGGACCATGAGTCTCAAGATCTCGCGCGGCTTCACCCTGGGCAAGGCCCTGAAGGAAATCGGCGTCGACGAGGCCAAGCTCGGCGCCAAGGAGAAGCAGACCCTGGTCTGCGCCCAGTGCCACGTGACCTACATTATCCCCAAGGACAAGGAGATGCATTCCACCGACGTGGTGTTCCCGTGGTCCGGCAGCAAGCAGGGGAACATCACCATCGAGAACATCATCGCGCAGATCAAGAGCTCTCCGGCGAACCTGGAGTGGAAGCAGAGCGTCACCGGGTTCAAGATGGGGTTCATCCGCCACCCCGAGTATGAGCTGTTTTCCAACAACAGCCCGCACTGGGCCGCCGGCGTGAGCTGCGCCGACTGCCACATGCCGCAGATGACGGCGGACGGCCAGAAGATATCCGATCACAGGATCATGAGTCCGCTCAAGGGCGATTTCTCCGCCTGCGCCGGCTGCCACACGGAGACTCCTGACGCGCTGCGCGCCAAGGTCATCTCCATCCAGGACAATACCATGGTGGTGTACCTGAGGACCGGATATGCCACCGCCACCGTCGCCAAGCTGTTCGAGATGGCGAACAAGGCTGAGGCGGCCGGGAAGAAGCTCGACAAGGATATGTATGCCCAGGCCAAAGAGCAGTACGAGCAGGCCTTCTACAGGGTCGTCTTCATCGGGGCCGAGAACTCCACAGGCTTCCACAACCCGGCCGAGACGATGCGCGTTTTGAACGACGCCTCGCGCTACGTTACCGCGGCCGACACCCAGTTGCGCCAGATGATGGCACAGGCGGGGGTGGCCGTGCCGGAGCAGATCGACCTGGAACTGTCCAAGTACACCAACGAGCGCGGCTCCAAGAAGCTGAAGTTCAGGCCCGAGCACGAGATCAAGTCTCCCGTCATCAAGTAGGCGAATCCGCTGACCTTGAACAGCAACAACCTATGACAGGCAATGAGGGAGGGCGGAGCAGTATTCCGCCCTCCCTTTTTGTCGTCTTTCGGTGCGATATTCAGGACCAGTTGCCGAAGGCCTGGCGGGTAAGAGACAGCGTGTACTTGTTGTGCCGTATTTAGCTTGACTAGCTGCTGCCGGCAGGTAGAATTTGCTCGGTCATTTTCTGCCGTTTCCCTTACAATTAGATGGCCGCTTACCTGATATTCAATGACGACTGCCGGATCAAAGGAGGACCTCTTGGAAAGTAGCATTTCGACCCCCGCGCAACTTCTCGAAATTTCCGGTGGCTACTGGAGCACCTGCACCCTGCACGCCGGTGTCAAGCTCGATGTATTCACCCCTTTGTCGGCAGAACCGCTGGCGGCGCAGGAACTTGCCACACGTCTCAACTGCGACGGCCGGGGGCTGGCCATGCTGCTGAACGCTCTGACCGCCCTGGGACTTTTGGCTAAGTCGGGGGGGCAGTACAGCGCGACCGGTTTTGCCGCAAAGTTTCTCTGCCGGACCTCGCCCGATTATCTGGGGCACATCATCATGCATCACCACCACCTGGTGTCCGGCTGGGCCAAGCTTGATCAGGCCGTGCAAAGCGGCGCACCGGTCCGTGAGCGGGTCTCCCACGAGGACGTCGAATCCTCCCGCGAGAGCTTCCTGATGGGGATGTTCAACCTCGCCATGCTGTTAGCTCCCAAGATAGTGCCACAGATCGATCTCTCGGGGCGGCGTCGCCTGATCGACCTTGGTGGCGGTCCCGGCACCTACGCGATCCACTTCTGCCAGCAAAACCCGGAATTAAGAGCCGTGATCTGCGATCTGCCGACCACGTGCAGTTTTGCCGAGCAGACCGTGGCGCGCTTCGGGCTCTCCGACCGGGTAAGCTTCGAGGCGCGCGATTTCGAAAGTGAGGAACTTCCGGCAGGGTTCGATGTGGCCTGGCTCTCGCACGTGCTGCACGGTATGGGACCGGACAGCTGCGCCACGGTGCTCAAAAAGGCCGTCTCTACACTCGAGCCCGGCGGCCTGATTCTGGTGCAGGAATTCATACTCGACGACAGCAAGGATGCTCCGCTCTTTCCGGCACTTTTCTCGCTCAACATGCTTCTGGGCACACCGGACGGCCAGTCCTACAGCCAGGGCGAACTCCTCGGCATGCTCACTGCGGCGGGAGCGACCGATCTGCGGCGCATCCCGCTGCAACTGCCCAACGGTGCCGGCGTGATAGCGGGAACTGTCGGGAAGCGGTGAAGGGTGAAGGAGGTTCTTATGCAACGTGGCAGCAGGCCTTTTTCTAGCGTCGCAGTTGTGCTCCCGCTGTTCGCGGCAGCGTGCGCCGTCATCTCGGTCCTCTTGCTCTTGTCCTCAGGTTTCGGCACAAGGCTCGAGCTTTGGCAGTTTCGCACCGGTTTTTCCATCCTCAAGGTTGCCGCCTACTGCGGCCTCGGCTGCGCGCTGCTCGCCCTCGTCGCTACCGTGCTGGCAGTCCGAAAGCGGCACCTCGTGGGAGTACTCCTGTCGCTTGCCGCCCTCTTGATCGCGCTCTTTGCTTTCGGAGTCCCGTATTCCTGGAAGCTTAAAGCGCAGAATCATCCCCGCATTCACGATATCAGCACCGATCTCGACAACCCTCCCAAGTTTGTGGACATCCTTCCCTTGCGCAAGGATCCGGCCCAGCACGGCGGGGCCATGATTTCAGCCATGCAGCTACGGGCTTATCCGGATATCAAGACGCTGATACTCCCCGTCACGAAGGAGCAAGCCTTCGAGTCGGCTTTGACGACCGCCCGCGACATGGGCTGGAAGATAGTCGCCGCAGTGCCTGCCGAAGGAAGGATCGAGGCCACCGACACCACCTTCTGGTTCGGTTTCCAAGATGACATAGTGATCCGGATCTTTCCGGCCGGTGAGCGCACGCTGCTCGACATCCGCTCCGTTTCCCGGGTCGGCATCAGCGACATAGGCACCAACGCCGAAAGGGTACGTACTTTTTTGGCAAGGATGTCTCACCAGGGGAAATAGTGGGCCACCCGGGTCGGCACCGATCGTCCCCCCTCCCGCAAGAGGCACTGCCATTAAGCCCCCCCTCCCTTGATGGGAGGGGGCAGGGGGGAGGGTGAGGGGCCAAGGAGCATCACATGAAGAAGATAAGTGGCCGGGATTTACTCCTGCTTGCGGCTGTTGGCGTGCTGATCGGTGTCCTGTCGCTCGGGTCAGGCAAGGGGAAGGGGAAGAATATCCCTCAAGACGAACGACATCGGCCCGCCATCGAGGCGATGAAGGGCGGCAGGACCCGGGCCGAGAGCGAGCTCATCTGCGCCACCTGTCACAGCAAGAGCGCGATTCCGCTGCCGAAGGAGCACCCGCCCAAAGAAGAATGCCTGATCTGCCATCTGCTGGCGGACGTGTAGAGACGCATGGCATGCGTCTCGTTTAGGATGTGTAGAGACGCATGGCATGCGTCTCGTTTAGGATGTGTAGAGACGCATGGCATGCGTCTCGTTTGGAATAAATACCGGTAACCTATATCAATTGATGCGGCCGGTTCCCTTACCGCAACCGAGGGCACCCGCGGGGGGGAGCCCTCTCCCCCCATCTGTGCCGCTAATTTAAGCGCTACCCTGCCTTGCTGCCAGTCAAACCTGCATCATCCCACGTACACCCATACCCTGCGAACCTCCTCTCGCCAGCGACCCGACCCGCCGTTTTCCGCCTGTAGGGGCGCCAACACCGCTTTTATCCGGGCTTATCCGCCGCTTCCAGAGAATTATGCCAAGGCTGGCACAGCTCCTGCTACTGCCTCCCCGACGGTGAACCACAACGACAGGGCAACGGCGCCCCGATTGCTTTACGCCAGCTTCACGGTTCGGGGAGGTAACATGAGCGACATTTCCAAGGCACCGGTATTCATCGGCGACACCACGCTGCGAGACGGCGAACAGACGGCGGGGGTCGTTTTCAGCGCAAAGGAGAAGATCTCCATCGCCAGGCATCTGGACGCCATGGGCGTGCATGAGCTTGAATGCGGCATCCCGGCCATGGGCAAGGAGGAGCGCAGCTCGATCCGTGCGCTGGTCGACCTCGGGCTGTCGGCGCGGCTTATCACCTGGAACAGGGCGCTCATCCCGGACATCGAGGCGAGCATATCCTGCGGTATCAGGGCGGTCGACATCTCGCTTAGCGTCTCGGACATCATGATCGAGAACAAGATCGGCAAGAGCCGGGACTGGGTGCGGGAACAGCTCAAGCGGGCGCTCGGTTTTGCCAAGGAGCAAGGGCTCTACGTCTGCGTGGGGGGCGAAGACGCCAGCCGGGCCGATGCAGAATTCCTGATCGACCTGATGCGCATCGCCCGGGAGAACGGCGCGGACCGCTTCCGTTTCTGCGACACGCTCGGCATCCTCGACCCCTTTGCCATGTTGGAGAAGGTTCGCGCACTAACCGCTGCGGTGCCCGAACTTGATGTCGAGGTGCACACCCATAACGACCTGGGACTTGCCACGGCCAACGCGCTGGCCGGGGTGAAGGGCGGGGCGCGCTACATCAGCACGACGGTGAACGGTCTGGGTGAGCGGGCCGGTAATGCGGCGCTGGAGGAGGTGGTCATGGCGCTCAAGATCGCCTGCGGCATCGACGTCGGCATCGATACCCGCCGCCTGGCCGCCGTCTCCCGACTGGTCGGCCAGGCTTCGAACAGGACCGTGCCGGCGTGGAAGGCCGTGGTCGGCGAGAAGGTGTTTTCCCACGAGTCGGGACTGCATACCGACGGCGTCCTGAAAAACCCCTTGAATTACGAGGGGTTCCCGCCGGAAGAGGTGGGTCTTACCCGGCACATCGTGGCCGGCAAGCACTCCGGTACCAACGGGATCGTCGAGAGCTACCGGCAGATCGGCATCCCCGTATCAAGGGAAGAGGCGCAGCATCTGATCGCCAAGGTGAGAAGCACGGCCCAGAGGCTGAAGGGCCCGCTCGGCCCCAAGGAGCTTATGAGACTGCACGAGCGGATGACGATCCCGCTGGCCGCGGCGTAACAACACGGGACAACAGGCTGCAATGAAACGATGGGGGAACCGTAACAGAGGTTTCCCCATTTTTTTGGCTGGTGCCCGTGTGAGTCTGACGGCACCCGCATCCCGTCGGATACAGAGGAATGCTCTCCAGTAGGGGCGAACCTGGTGTTTGACCCCGGTCTGTCCTGGCGATCCTCCCGTACTCGATGTGACTAAGAAATAGGCAATTGCCTCGGTATACGGATGCAGAATAAGAGCAATAAGTGCAATATCTTCAAATTTCAACCAGTTGCAACTTGGCACGTTAGCTGCTAAGAGAAAGATACAATCGCATAGGGACACAAAGTTGTATCCCATCAAGAGCAAGTTGGCAAAGGCGCCCACCGTAAGCAGTACGGAGCGCCTTTTTTGTTTTTGCAAAAATGGCCTCGCAAATCAAACGAGCCCTGCACCGACTCCTCTCTAAAGTGGCGATTCATGTAAGGTTGCAGCTTCGTCAGGGTGGCTGGCGAAGGTGACCTAGCGGTTCTGCCTGAGGCGGGAGCGGTCAGTGGGGCAAAAAAAGGAGAGGGAACATGAGACAGATCGCGATTTACGGCAAGGGCGGCATCGGCAAATCCACAACAACCCAGAACACCGTGGCGGGCCTCGCCTACCTGGGGAAAAAGGTCATGATCGTCGGCTGCGACCCGAAGGCCGACTCCACCCGGCTCATCCTTCATGCCAAGGCGCAGAACACGGTCATGGACCTGGTGCGTGAACTCGGCACCGTCGAGGACCTGGAGCTCGAAGACGTCATGAAGGTCGGCTACGGCGACGTGAAGTGCGTCGAGTCCGGCGGTCCCGAGCCCGGTGTCGGTTGTGCAGGCCGCGGCGTCATCACGGCCATCAACTTCCTGGAAGAAAACGGCGCCTACACCCCCGACCTCGACTTCGTCTTCTACGACGTCCTCGGCGACGTCGTCTGCATCTCTTTCGCCATGCCGATCCGCGAAGGGAAGGCGGAAGAGATCTACATCGTCTGCTCGGGGGAGATGATGGCCATGTACGCCGCGAACAACATCGCCAAGGGTATCCTCAAGTACGCGACCTCCGGCAAGGTCCGCCTCGCGGGTCTCATCTGTAACGCCAGAAAGACCGACAAGGAGTTCGAACTGGTCAGCGCACTGGCCGCCAAGCTCAGCACCCAGATGATCCACTTCGTGCCGCGCGACAACCAGGTGCAGCGTGCGGAGATGCGCAGGATGACCGTCATCGAGTATTCCCCCGAGCATCCCCAGGCCCAGGAGTACCGCGATCTGGCCCGGAAGATCTCCGAGAACAAGATGCTGGTGATCCCGACCCCGCTTACCATGGACGAACTGGAAGAGCTGCTCATGGAGTTCGGTGTCATGGAAGCCGAGGACGAGTCGGTCGTGGGCGTGGTCGAAGCGGCCTCGGTGTAATCCGGGTCACAGGCGGGAGGCGGGAAAGCCTTTCGGCTTTTTGCGAAGAAGAGGCCGGGTTCCCCCTCCCCACAGCTCCCCCTCCGGGCCTGCGCGCTGAAGCGCTACGGCGCGCAAGCGGGGGCGGGGACATTTGCTTTGTCAAAGGAGTCAGATATGTCTGAACTTAAAAAGAACGTAGAGGGGATCACCAAGGAATCGACCCAGGCGATGATCGACCACGCCATGGAGATCTATCCCGATAAAGTCAAGAAGAAGAGGGCGCCGCATCTGGCCCCAAACGAGGGGGAAGGGGCCTGCGTCAAGAGCAACCGGAAAACGGTCCCCGGCATCATGAGCGCCCGCGGCTGCGCCTATGCGGGCGCCAAAGGGGTGGTCTGGGGCCCGATCCGCGACATGGTCCACGTATCCCACGGTCCGGTCGGCTGCGGCTGGTACTCCTGGGGCACCAGGCGCAACCTGATGACCGGCATAAATGGCGTTAACCAGTTCGCCATGCAGTTCACCTCGGACTTCCAGGAAAAGGACATCGTCTACGGCGGCGACAAGAAGCTGAAGACGCTGCTTGGCGAGGCGCACGACCTGTTCCCGCTCGCCAAGGGGATCTCGGTACTCTCCGAGTGCCCGGTAGGTCTCATCGGCGACGACATCAACTCCGTTGCCAAGGTCGCCTCGGCAGAGCTGGACATCCCGGTCATCCCCTGCAACTGCGAGGGTTTCCGCGGCGTTTCCCAGTCCTTGGGCCACCACATCTCCAACGACACGATCCGCGACCACATCATCGGCACCCGCGAGTTCGCCGAACCCGCAGGTCCCTACGACATAGCGCTCATCGGCGATTACAACATCGGCGGCGACGTCTGGAGCGTGAAGCCGCTTCTTGAGGAGATCGGCCTGAACGTGAAGGCCGTCTGGACCGGCGACGGCGAGCTGGAGAAGATCGCGGCGACCCACACGGTCAAACTGAACCTGATCCACTGCTACCGCTCCATGAACTACATGTGCCGCGTGATGGAAGAGAAATACGGCATCCCCTGGCTCGAATTCAACTTTTTCGGACCGACCAAGATCCGGGAGAGCCTGAGAAAGATCGCCGACCACTTCGACGACACGATCAAGGAGAAGGTGGAGGCGGCCATCGCCAAGTACGACCCGATCATGCAGGCGGTGATCGACGAGTACCGCCCGCGGTTGGAAGGGAAGACGGTCATGCTTTACGTAGGCGGCCTGCGCCCGCGCCACACGGTGAACGCCTATGCCGACCTCGGCATGACGGTGGTAGGCTCCGGCTACGAATTCGCCCACGGCGACGACTACGAGCGGACCTCGCCCGAGATGCCCGAAGCGACGGTCATCTACGACGACGCCTCGGAGCACGAGCTTGAGGAATTCGTCAACGAACTGCGCCCTGACCTGGTTGGTAGTGGCATCAAGGAAAAGTACCTGTTCCAGAAGATGGGGATCCCTTTCCGCCAGATGCACAGCTGGGACTACTCGGGTCCGTACCATGCCTACAACGGCTTCCCGATCTTCGCCCGCGACGTGGACATGGCCATAAACAGCCCGACCTGGAAACTGGTGAAGGCGCCGTTCTAGAGGCAGGTCAAGAGAGGCAGATTTAGATTAAGGTAAAGGTTTAGTGGACCACAGATAAGATGCTGTTTCCTTGGAGTACGCTTTCTCGATCTTAATCTCTATCTCAATCTGATTTACCGCCGTCTGACAGATTGGTCAGCGGCCGAAAGGAGCATTACCATGACTGCAGAAGCCTCCGTAAAATACGTAACCGAGATACCCGAAGCCGAGGTGAAACGGGTTTCCGAGTGGATCAATACCGAGGAGTACAAGGAGAAGAACTTCGCCCGGACGGCGCTGGTGATCAACCCGCCCCACGCCTGCCAGCCGCTGGGCGCCGAGCTCGCCGCCCACGGCTTCGAGGGGACGCTCCCCTTCGTGCACGGCTCGCAGGGTTGCGCCTCCTACTACCGCTCCACCTTCAACCGTCACTTCCGCGAGCCCGCCCCCGCGGTGTCCGACTCCATGACCGAGGACGGCGCGGTGTTCGGCGGCCAGAACAACCTGCACGAGGCCTTAGAGAACGCCTACACCATCTACAAGCCTAAGATGATGGCGGTCTTCACCTCCTGCATGCCCGAGGTTATCGGCGACGACCTGACCGCCTTCATCCGCAACGCCAGGAACAAGGGGATCGTGCCGGAGGAATATCCGCTTCCCTACGCCAACACCCCGAGCTTCAACGGTTCGCACATCCACGGCTACGACTCGATGCTGGTCTCCATCCTGCAGACCTTGACCAAGGACAGACAGGTCGAGGGGCGCTGCACCGGCAAGCTGAACCTGATCCCCGGCTTCGACTGCAACACCGGCAACTACCGCGAGTACAAGAGGATACTGAAGGCGTTCGGCATCCCCTACACCCTTTTGGCCGACATCTCCGATACCTTCGACTCGCCCCTGGACGGCACCTACCGCCCCTATCCCGGCGGGACCAAGCTGGAGGACGCGGCCGACTCGATCAACGGCAAGGCGACCCTCACCGTGGCGCCCTATTCGAGCGCCAAGACCTTCACCTGGATCAAGGACAACTTCTCCGGCAAGCACGTCTCCCTGCCGACCCCGTTCGGGATCGCCAAGACCGACGCGCTGCTTTTGAAGCTCTCCGAGCTGTTCGGCAAGCCGGTCCCCGAGTCGCTTAAGGCCGAGCGCGGCAATGCGGTGGACGCCATGACCGACGCCCATCAGTACATCCACGGCAAGAAATTCGCGCTCTACGGCGACCCCGACTACCTCTTGGGCTACATCTCCTTCCTGCTCGAGATGGGCGCCAAGCCGTACCACGTGCTCTGCAGCAAGGGGACCAAGAAGGTGGAGAAGGAGATCCAGGCGCTGCTCGACTCCTCGCCGGACGGCAAAGGATGCAAGATCTACATCAACAAGGACCTCTGGCACATGAGGAGCCTTTTGATGACCGATCCGGTCGATGCGATGATCGGCGACACCCACGGCAAGTTCGCCGCGCGCGATGCCAACATCCCGCTGTTCCGTTTCGGCTTCCCGGTCTTCGACCGGGTGAACCTGCACCGCCACCCGCTCATCGGCTACCAGGGCGCCATCAACATGATCAGCACCATCTGCAACAAGTTCATCGAGATCAGGGACGAGACCTGCGAGGAGCGTAATTTCGAGATGATGAGGTAAAAGGCAAAAGGCAGGGACTAGGGGCTGAGGGGCTAGGGGCTAGAAGGCAAAAAGCAAAGGATTCTGGTTTACTAGCCCCCAGTCCCTAGCCCCCAGCCCCGCTTCAAAGGGTTTCACTCCACCCCCGAACAACGAGGTTCACATGGCCAAGCCAGACTGGTACGACACAACCGAATGCGAAACCCACGACGCCGGGGCACCGAAGTTCTGCAAGAAGTCCGAACCCGGCGAGGGGACCGAGAGAAGCTGCGCCTATGACGGTGCCCGCGTGGTCCTGATGCCCATCACGGACGCGATCCACCTGGTGCACGGACCGATCGCCTGCGCCGGCAACTCCTGGGACAACCGCGGCGCGCGCTCCAGCGACTCCCAGCTCTACCGGCGCGGCTTCACCACCGAGATGATGCAAAACGACGTCATCTTCGGCGGCGAGAAAAAGCTCTACCGCGCCATCAAGGACCTGGCTGTCCGCTACCCAGAGGCCAAGGCGATCTTCGTCTACGCCACCTGCGTCACCTCCATGACCGGCGACGACATCGAGGCGGTCTGCATTGCGGCCCGCGACAAGGTCCCCATGCCGGTGATACCGGTGAACACCCCCGGCTTCATCGGCGACAAGAATATCGGCAACAGGCTGGCGGGCGAGACGCTCCTGAAATACGTGATCGGCACCGCCGAACCGGCCTTCACGACCGACTACGACATCAACCTGATCGGCGAGTACAACATCGCCGGAGATCTCTGGGGCATGCTGCCGCTCTTCGACCAGCTGGGCATCCGCGTGCTCTCCTGCATCAGCGGCGACGCGAAGTTCGAGGAGCTGCGCTACGCGCACCGCGCCAAGCTCAACGTGATCATCTGCTCCAAGAGCCTCACCAACCTCGCCAAGAAGATGCAGAAGAATTACGGCATCCCCTACCTGGAGGAGTCCTTCTACGGCATGACCGACGTCGCCAAGGCGCTGCGCGACATCGCGCGCGAACTGGACGACCTGGTGAACGGCCTGGAGAAGCGCACCATGCAGGACCGGGTGGAAAAGCTGATCGCCGAGAACGAGGCGGCCTGCCGGGCACAGCTCGCACCGTACCGGGAGCGGCTCGCCGGCAAGCGCGCCGTCCTCTTCACCGGCGGCGTCAAGACCTGGTCCATGGTGAACGCGCTCTCCGAACTGGGGGTCGAGATACTGGCCGCCGGAACGCAGAACTCGACGCTGGAGGATTTCTACCGGATGAAGGCGCTGATGCACGAGGACGCCTCCATCATCGAGGACACCAGCACGGCGGGGCTGCTCTCCGTCATGTACGACAAGCTCCCGGACCTGATCGTTGCCGGCGGCAAGACCAAATTCCTGGCACTGAAGACCAAGACCCCGTTCCTCGACATCAACCACGGCCGCTCCCACCCCTACGCGGGGTACGAGGGGATGGTGACCTTCGCCAAGCAGCTCGACCTGACCGTCAACAACCCGATCTGGCCGGTCCTAAACGGCAAGGCCCCCTGGGAAAAGGATGCGGCGCAGCTGGAAGCGGACCTTGGCCAGGCCTCGGGGCACGCGCAGCGGCTGGCGCAAGAGGAGACCAAGTCGTCGCGGGTCAAGGTGTCCGCCAAGTACGCCACGGTCAACCCGCAGAAGAACTCGCCGGCCCTGGGCGCGACCTTCGCCTATCTCGGCATAGACGGCATGCTCGGCCTTTTGCACGGCGCCCAGGGCTGCTCCACCTTCATCAGGCTGCAGCTCTCCAGGCACTTCAAGGAATCGATCGCCCTCAACTCGACCAGCATGAGCGAGGAGAGCGCCATTTTCGGCGGCTGGGAAAACCTGAAGCTCGGGCTGAACCGGGTGATGGAGAAATTCGGCCCCACGGTGGTCGGCGTCATGACCTCCGGCCTTACCGAGACCATGGGGGATGACGTGAGGAGCGCCATCGTGAAGTTCCGCGAGGCGCATCCCGAGCATGACGGCGTCCCGGTGATCCACGCCTCCACCCCCGATTACTGCGGCTCCATGCAGGAGGGTTACGCGGCCGCCGTGGAGGCGATCGTCGCCACCATACCGGAGGGGGGCGAGCCCATCAAGGGGCAGGTGAACATCCTGCCGGGCTGCCAGTTGACGCCGGCCGAGGTGGAGCAGATCGCCGAGATCTGCCAGGCCTTCGGTCTGGACCCGGTGGTGGTCCCGGACATCTCCAACGCACTCGACGGCCATATCGACGAGACCGTGTCCGCCCTGTCGGTGGGGGGCGTGACGGTGGAGCGGATCCGCTCGGCCGGCAGGAGCGAAGCGACCCTGTACTTCGGCGATTCCCTTGCCGATGCCGCGCAGAGCCTCGACACGAAGTTCGGCATACCCTGCTACGGCTTCACCTCCATAACCGGCCTCGCCGAGAGCGATCTCTTCATGACCACGCTTGCCGCGCTCTCCGGCCGGCCCGTTCCGGAGAAGTTCCGGCGCTGGAGGAGCCGCCTGATGGACGCCATGGTGGACAGCCACTACCAGTTCGGGCTCAAAAAGGTGGCCCTGGCCCTTGAGGCCGACCACCTGAAGGGGATGACCACCTTCCTGGCCGGACTCGGCTGCCGGATACAGGTCGCCATTGCCGCCACCAGGACGCGCGGGCTCGACCGGCTGCCGGTGGAAAACCTCTTCGTGGGCGATCTGGAGGATCTGGAACTAAACGCGGCAGGGGCCGATCTGCTGGTAGCGAACTCCAACGGGCGCCAGGCCGCCAACAAGCTCGGCATCAAGGCCCATCTGAGGACCGGCATGCCCGTCTTCGACCGGCTCGGTGCGCACCAGAAGATGTGGGTCGGCTACCAGGGGACCCTGAACCTCGTCTTCGAGGTGGCCAACATCTTCCAGGCCAATGCCAAGGAAGCGCAGAAGATCGCGCACAACTGAGAAGCCAGACCAACAACCTTCCTCCCGTTCGAGGGGAGGGTCCGGGTGGGGATGGGGTCCTAATCTGCATTTAAAAGGAGCTACGATATGAAAATCGCTTTTACGACGAAAACCGGCGCATCGATCGATCTGCATTTTGGCCAGGCTGAATCCTTTCACATCTGGGAGGTAGGTCCGGACGAGGCTCACTACCTGGAGACAGTCGGGGTAGGGGAGCACGGCAGCGACGAGGAAGACCGGATAGCGGCCCGGGCCAACATACTCTCCGACTGTGCCGTGGTCTACACCATGCAGATCGGCGGACCCGCTGCGGCCAAGCTGATCGCCAAGCGGATCCATCCCATGAAAACCAACGTCGAGGTGGGTCTCAAGGAGTCGATCGAGCGGATCCAGGAGGTTCTGAGAGGAAATCCCCCCCCCTGGCTGCGCAAGGCGATGAACAAGGGACAGGAAGGCTCCTTCCTGGACGAGGACTGATTGCCTGCCGAACGGTATCAGAAAATCTAAACTCCCTCACCCCGACCCTCTCCCGCAGGGCGAGGGGGAGTTTGAAGACGAGGGATAAAGTTCAGATAATCCCAAGATCTTAAAAGTGTCAGGGAAACCTGCGTAACCTATGAAAAGGAGATTGACAATGGCTTACATCACCGGCTTGACCAAAGGAAAGAAAGAGTGGACCCCGCAGTTTATCGTATCGATCGACGAAGAGACCTGTATCGGATGTGGCCGTTGTTTCAAGGTCTGCGCCCATGACGTACTGACCTTCGAAGAGGTGGACGAGGATGACTCCGCCAAGATGTTCATGACGGTATCCAACCCGGACAACTGCATCGGCTGCCAGGCCTGCGGCAGGACCTGCTCCAAGAAATGCTTCAGCTTCCAGCCGGTAGTTCTTTAGACAGATCAGGCTCGGGATTTGGATTTAGTGCGCAGGCACGGCCTTGATCCAAATCCCGACCTGCTTCGAGGAGTTATTTATGCTGATCGCCGTTGCTTCCAAGGATGGTAAAGAGATAAACCAGCACTTCGGCCATGTGGAAAGGTTCCTCATCTTTGCAGTCGAGGACGGCAAGGTCACTCTGTTGGAGGAGCGACCGGTCGAGCGTTACTGCCGCTTCGATCCCGACCACCCGATGCGCAGCCATACCCTCAGGGACACGGCAGATGCCCTGAAGGGGTGCCGGGCGGTGGTCTGCTCCATGATAGGCGAAGCACCCAAGATCGAGTTGGAGAGGCTCGGCGTCGAGCCGTTCGTGGTCGAGGGTGAGATCACGACGTCCCTGCTGGACCTGGCAAAGGTGCTGTAGAATAACTTGGGCTGAATGCATCCAAAGCCCCAACATTGAGCTGTTTCCTTCACAACGAGGTGATGACCCATGGAGAATTCCTTCAACCACTGCAACCTCCCTCCATGGGTCATCGCTTCCCGCCATTTCAATGACAATCCCCAGTCCTTGGAAATCCAGGGTGTGCGGGCCGTCAACCGCTTCCTGTTCCAAAAGCTCGACTCCATTGCATCGCCTGAGGAGCGCGCCGCCGTCTTCAACGACTACATGTCGGTCAAATTCCAGTTGCACCAGTGGCAGGACCAGACCGCAACCGCCCGGAAAAGTCTGAAGAACAGCTATCTGCGCTTCCTGCGCGGCTGGATGATGGATGCAAATTCCGTTGAGGGGGCCGTTTTGAAGGGATGGGTGGAGAGCCGGATGGGCCTCCCTCCGACCTTTCACAACGAGCGCATTGCCGGCATACATGACGAAAAGTATCTGAAGTACGCCGTGGACAGGACCAAGGGAAGCGCGCGCACCTCGGCAATCAATTCCCAGCTGGACCTTCTCTATGAGTATTGCCAGTACGAACTGGCCAAGAAGTTTCCGGATCGCGCCACTGTCAAACTGTTCAGGGGCACCTTCGAACGTAGCGAGCACGACGTTCTGGAAGTCCTCTCCAAAAGAGAGGAGATCGTTCGTCTCAACAACCTGAACTCTTTCACGACCGACGAAGAGCGCGCCTGGGAATTCGGTTTCATCGTGTGGGAGGTGCAGGTTCCGCTGGCCAAGATCTTCTTCTACAGCGAGCTCCTGCCCAATTCCATCCTGAAAGGCGAGGGGGAATGCCTGGTGATCGGGGGCGAGTACCGGGTCAAACGCCTGCTTTGCACCGTGTGAACTCCCCTCAAAGCTTATTTTCCCTTCCCGTTGGCAGCTGAAATCTAATGAATAAAATAGCCAACCCCCCCTCTTCCACCCAATTTTTCGCTGATTTTAGCTTGTTTTCTAGAAAAATGGCCGGAATTCTAGAAAAATGGGCAAAATTCTAGAAAAACTCGTCAAATTCTAGAAAACAGAGCCAAATATCACGGATTTAACGAAAAATTCATTAGAAAAAGGCCGCTTTTCACTGAATACAGGTCGTTTTTCGCGAATTTTTACCAAAATTCTAGAATTCCGGCCAAGCCTCATTCATACCGTTGGAAATTTTCCCTGTACAACGGCGACAGCCGGACCAATACCTCGGCCAACTCCATGATCTCCGCTAAAACCTTCTTGTCCAGTTTCTTGCGCCATCTCGCCGGGATACTCTCCTCGCCGTAGTACGCCCCCGCCAGCGCTCCAGCTATGGCGCCTGTCGTGTCCGCATCCCCTCCCTGATTAACCGTTTCCACCAGGCACCCCTCGAAGGACCGCGACCTGAAGAAGCAATGAAAGACGGTCTGCATGGTATCGACAACATATCCGGTGGCAAGTCCCTTGTACGGGTCGAATCCGAAGGTGGGAAACTGCATTACCATCTGCTCGGCCTCGCGACGCATGCGCTGCATCGATCGCCCGGTGAGCGCCAGGTGCAATAGCCTGCCGATATAAAGGGAGGCCGCATCGGAGAGTGCATGGTTGTGTGTGAGGTGGGCCTGCTGCCGCGTGCACGCTTCCAAAAGCGCCGGGTCTCCCACGGTGAAGAGACCGACGGGAAGCGTCCTCATCGCCGCGCCGTTGCCGCCATCCCACTCGTTTGGCGGGGTCTCGGTGATGCCTCTTAGCATGTAGTTCCTGATGCCGCGCCGACAGGTGTCTCCTACGTCTATGGGCTTCGATTTGAGCCAGGCGGCCAGGTTGTCGGCCATCCCGGTGAGCGACCAGCTGCCGGCTGCGGTAATCGCCCGTGCTATGCACAGCGACATCTCGGTATCGTCGGTCACCTGTCCCGGCTTGAGCCTCAGCCAACCGCCGCCGACCATCTCTCTCAGCTCGCCGTATTTGTCCCGGATCTCCCCTCGAGTCATGAATTCCACCGGGGCTCCCAGGGCATCACCGACCGCCAGCCCGATGAAGGCACCTCTGGCGTGGGATATGGCGGCTTCTGTTATGGAGAGATTTGGCATGCTCTCATGATGCAATAAGCAATCCGGTCAGCGCCAAGATGTACTGGCTCACGCGGGGTTTCCCATATCCGCCCCAACCCTCACTGCCGTTAGTTTACCTGGTTACCTATCTCCGGCTCGGTCTTCTCCCCTCCCTCGATGGGAGGGGCCGGGGGAGGGTGAGGCTTGTGCGAGCTTTCCACCCTCTCCCCAGCCCTCCCCCATCAAGGGGGAGGGGGTGTGGATTTGCGGGAGTTTACCGTTAATCCGGTTAGGTTAAGGCCTCAAGCCATGTGAGCGGTCCCCCCTCCCCTTGCGGGAGGGGCGACCGCAACAGCAGCATCTTAACTTAACGGCGGGGACACCAATCCTCCCCTTGTGGGGAGGGAGTACGTAGACCAGATGGGCGCGAATCCTGTTTTTCGAAGGGAATGTGGCAGGCACTTTTTTTAAGGCCAGGATGCTGCCGTTGTTCCCCACGCGGCTGCTTTCACCCTTCGGATGGAACTTTTTGCCCAAAAAATAGTCACTGCACCGTTTACGAGGCATATAAATCTCTGCATGCCTGGGCGTGGCCAAGGGAATGTACGGTGTTTGCGGGATCTGCGCTACAAATGAAAACTGGCACGCTAAATGCTCAATGAGAGATATCGGATACAACGAGGTATCTAAAACCAGGCAATGACGCCCGACGGAGATCAACTGACCGTCGGGCGTTTTTTTGTTTTCAGCCGGCGGTATTCACTTTCTCAGGGACACGAAGATCAGGGCAGGAAAAGGAGGATATCATGGCTTCATCGTGCAAGACGCAGAAGATGCAGGGGCACCCGTGTTTCGGGGGGAATCATCATAAAAACGGCAGGATGCATCTGGCGGTGGCACCCAAGTGCAACATCAAGTGCGGCTACTGCACCAGGCGGCACGACTGCGCCAACGAGTCGCGCCCGGGCGTCACCAGCAAGCTGCTCACCCCCCTGGAGGCGATCGTCAAGGTACGGGAGGTGATGGCAAGTCCGGTCACCGGACCGATCATAAAGGTGATCGGCATTGCCGGCCCCGGCGACCCGCTTTACAACCCGGAGACTTTCGAGACCTTCGGCCTGGTCGGGGCCGAATTCCCGCACCTGATCAAGTGCCTGAGCACCAACGGTCTGCTTTTGCCCGACAAGATGCATCTGCTGCAGGAAATCGAACTGCACAGCCTCACGGTGACCCTCAACGCGCTCGATCCCAGGGTCGGCGCCAAGATCTACTCCCACGTCTATTACAACGGGACCAAGTACACCGGCGAGGAGGGCGCTGCCATCCTGATCAAGAACCAGCTGGAAGGGATCCGGCAGGCGGCCGAACTCGGGCTCACCATCAAGATCAACACGGTGCTGGTCCCCGGAGTCAATGACGACGAGATCCCTGCCATATCCCGGAAGGTGCGCGATCTGGGCGCCTTCGTGATGAACATCATGCCGCTCATCCCGCAGGCGGATTTCGCCCACGTGCTCCCTCCCGACCCGGAGAGACTCGATGCGCTGCGCAAGGCAAACGAGAAAACCATCGGACAGTTCAAGCACTGCAGGCAATGCCGCGCCGATGCCGTGGGGCTCATCGGCCAGGACCTGCAACTGGCAAAGCCGGCCTGATCGATGATAACCCCGCTTATGGACGGCGATATCACACCCTTTCTCGACTTGGCCAGGGAAGAGGGGTGGATCTGCGACCGCTGGGAGTTCGACTTCCTGCTGCGAAATTTCCCCCAAGGGTGCTTCGCGTACCGTGAGGAAGGTGTCGTCCTAGGCTACATCACCTCGGTCCGCTACGGCGTCAGCGGCTGGATCGGCAACCTGCTGGTGCACCCGGATGGCCGCAGGCGTGGCATCGGCAGGGCGCTCATGCAGGGCGCCGTCTCCGCACTTTCGGCAAGCGGCGTGGAAACCATCTGGCTCACCGCCTCGGCAAAGGGGGCTGGGCTGTACCGGAAGCTGGGCTTCGTGGCAATCGACAGCGTGGCCCGCTGGGTCGGCAAAGGTGGGGCGGCTCGGGCCGGCAGGCCGGTACCATTCGAAATCAAGTCGGTAATAGAGGTGGACCGGGCAGGGTGGGGCGAAAGACGCGATGCCCTGCTCCAAGTCACCTGCAGCCGGAGCAGGCTCTACAGCAGCCAGGCAGGCTTTCTCTGCTGCCAGCCGTGGGAGGATGGCACGCAGATCGGCCCCTGGGGCTGCCTGACGGGGCACCAGGCGGAACTGCTCCTGGACCAGGCGCTGCCGGGCGCAGAGCGCCGGGTATTTCTGGATGTCCCTGCCGGAAACCACGCGGCTGCCTCGCTTCTCGTGAAAAGGGGTTTTGCCATCAAAGGGAGCAGTATCCTCATGTATCTTGGTGCCGCGCCCCGGTATCAGCCCGGAGCCGTCTTCGCGCTCGCCAGCATGGGGAGCATGGGGTAGGGCGGGCGGCGAGCGGTGCATTTATGTCAATTTCAGAATCAGGGAGGAAACATATGATCGTGGTCGCCTGCATCAAGCAGGTCCCGGATACGACGCAGGTGCAGATTGACCCTGTGACCAACACGCTGATCAGGGATGGGATCCCTTTTATCATCAACCCGTACGACAGTCATGCGCTGGAGGAGTGCCTGCGGCTCCAGGACAGCCACGGTTTCAAGGCGGTGGCGCTCTCCATGGGACCGCCCAACGCCGAGGCGACACTGAGAAAGGCGCTGGCCCTGGGTGCGAGCCGGAGCGTGCTGCTGTCGGACCGCGTCTTCGGCGGCGCCGACACCTTGTCTACCAGCAACGTGATCGCGGCCGCCATCAAGAAGCTGGGTGAGGACGAGGAGGTCGGCATCGTCTTGTGCGGCAAGCAGACCATCGATGGCGATACCGCCCAGGTCGGGCCCGGGATCGCGGTGCGCCTCGGTTACTCCCAGCTCACCCTGGTGGACAGGATCGAGAAGATCGATCTGGTGGAGAAAACGGTCACGGTACGGCGCAAGCTGGAGGGGCGCTACGAGATCGTGGAGGCGCGCCTTCCCGCCATGATCACCGTGGTGCGTGAACTGAACCGGCCTCGCTACCCGACGGTCCCCATGCGTCTTGCCTCGGCGCGTGCCGAGGTGGAGTGCTGGAGCAACCAGGAGCTGAAGCTCGATGTCAACAGCGTCGGCCTCAAGGGGTCGCCGACCTGGGTGAGCCGCATCTTCTCGCCGGAAAGAAGCGAAGGCGAGATCGTCGGTGACGGCCTGAAAGACCCGATTGCCGCGGCGAACCTGCTCATCGACCGGCTCCTAGCCGGCGACCTGCTCGCCGTCTAGTGCATGAAAGGTTTCGGTGCCAGAGAGCGCTACCCCGGTAAGGAAAAAGGTGATTCATGAAAGAGGTTCAACAGGTAAAGAAACCGCGCGGCAAGGCACGGGTCATCACCGGTAAGTGCGTCGCCTGCGGGGCCCGCTGCCAGAGCGCCTGTCCGGTGGACGGCGTAGAGATGAGCGAAGAGGGCGAACCGCTCATTGCCGCGGAAAAGTGCATCGGCTGCGTCAAGTGCGTGAAGGCCTGCCCCGCCGGTGCCCTGGAGATGTTCTATACGCAGCAGGAGCTGGAGATAATAGCCTCGTTTTCCAAAGACGGCGGCGACGATCCGGACGAGGAAGAATTGGAGCGTCGGCGCAAGGTCTCGGCCTACAGCGGCGTATGGGTCTTCATCGAGCAAAACTCCGGCGAACCCGCCCGGGTGTCGTGGGAGCTGACCGGCGTGGGCCGGGAACTCGCCGACTCGCTCGGCGTGGAGCTCTCCGCCGTCATCATCGGGCACCAGGTGGCGCAGCTGGCAAACGACGCCTTCAGCTACGGTGCCGACAGCGCCTACCTGATAAGCCAGGAGGTTTTCGGGCAGTACCGCACCGAGCCGTACCTGGAGGCGATGTGCTACCTGATCGACAAGTACAGGCCCGAGGTCGTGCTGATGGGCGCGACCGGCATGGGGCGCGACCTGGCGGGAGCGGTGGCGACCAGGGTGAAGACGGGCCTTACCGCCGACTGCACCGGCCTGGGCATCGACGACAAGAGGAACCTGATGCAGACGCGTCCGGCCTTTGGCGGCAACATCATGGCGACCATCATGTGCGACAGGTTCCGGCCCCAGATGGCGACGGTGCGCCCCCACGTCATGCCGATGCCGCAGCGACGCGCCGGTGCCACCGGCAAGGTGATAGAAGAAAACTTCTCCATCTGCGAGTCTTCCATCTTCACCCGCGTGTTGCAGGTGATCACCGACAAGGGGGGCAAGGACCGTGTCGACGTGGCCGGTGCGGAATTCATCGTGTCCGGCGGCCGCGGCCTGATGGCGAAGGAGAATTTCTCCATGCTGGAGGAACTCGCCGACCTTTTGGGCGGGGTGGTAGGCGGTTCACGCAGTGCAATCGATGCCGGGTGGCTGCCGCAGGATCGGCAGGTGGGGCAGACCGGCAAGACGGTGCGGCCCAAGATCTACATCGCCTGCGGCATCTCGGGAGCCATCCAGCACCTGGTCGGCATGCAGGACTCCGATGTGATCATCGCCATCAACCGGGATGCCGAAGCCCCCATCTTCGAGGTTGCCACCTTCGGCATCGTCGGCGACCTGTTCCAGGTGGTCCCGGCCTTGTCGTCAAGGATTCGGGAGATGAAGCAGGCCGGGTAAAGGATCTCATCCCGGATACGAAATGAAATCATGGAGTTATCATGCAACAACTTATATTTGCCGGCCTGCTGCTGGCTTCCCTTTCCGCCTTTTCCTACAGCTGTTACCGCCGCCTGGGCCTGGTAACGGTGGGGACCGGCGAGTACCGCTTCGACCGGCCCATGAGCCGCATCCGGGACATGCTGGTCTACGCCTTCGGCCAGAAGCGGGTCATCGAGCGCCCCTTCGGGGTGAACCACAGCGTCATCTTCTGGGCCTTCCTGGTGCTGGCCCTGGCCAACGGTGAATTCCTGCTCGCGGGCGTCTTCCCGGGCATCTCGTTCGCCCTGCTGCCCGGGCCGATGCACGCTGCGCTGCTTTTCGTGTTCGAACTCTGCTCCCTGGCAACCCTCGCCGCCGTCGGCGTCGCCGCCCTGCGCAGGATCGTCAACCCGCCCTTCGAAGGTGCGCGCAGTTTCGAGGCATTTTTCATCCTCTCCATGATTGCGGTCCTCATGCTCGCCTACTTCGGCATGCACGGCGCGGAGATCGCGCTCGGGACGACCAGCGCGGCCGCAGCCACGCCGGTATCCAACCTGGTCGCCAAAGTGCTCTCAGCCACCCCTTTGGCAACCAAGCTCTCCGTGTTGCCGGAACTGTTCTGGTGGACCCATGCCGTGGTGCTTCTGGCCTTCATGAATTTTCTCCCCTACAGCAAGCACATGCATATCCTGACGGCCATCCCCAACGTTTACCTGCGCAGCCTGGAGCGAACCAACTGCCAGCGCCGTGAGGATTTCAGCGAGGGGAACAGTTTCGGTGCGACGAGCGTCGATCGCCTGAGTTGGAAGGACCTGCTCGATGCCTTTTCCTGCACCGAATGCGGCAGATGCCAGCATGCCTGCCCCGCGTCAACGACCGGGAAATCGCTAAACCCCCGGCAGATGATCCACTCGATCAAGGAGAACCTGCTGGGAAACGGATCGTTGCTGCGAAAGAGCACCGATGGCGCGGGACAGGAGAGCACTCCTGCAAATTCGCTGATAGGGTCGGGGAGGCAGGATGGCAGCAGCGAGGCGGCGCTCTGGAACTGCACGTCATGCGGGGCCTGCATGGAGGCATGTCCCGTCTTCATCGAGCACCTTCCCAAGATCGTCAAGATGCGGCGGCACCTGGTGCAGATGGAGGCGAAGTTCCCAGACGAACTGCTGAACCTGTTCGAGAATATGGAGCAACGCTCGAATCCCTGGGGGATGGCACCGTCGGAGCGCAGCAAGTGGAGCTCTCAGCTGGAGCTGCGCCCGTTCGAGGCGGGGCAAACGGAGTACCTGCTCTTCGTCGGCTGTTCCGGCGCCTTCGATGCCAGGAACAAGCAGGTGACAGTCGCGCTCACCCGCGTGCTCGACGCGGCGGGTGTCTCGTACGGCATCTTCGGCAAGGACGAGAAGTGCTGTGGTGAGAGCGTGCGGCGTCTGGGCAACGAGTACCTGTTCGAAACGATGGCGAAGGAGAGCGCGAAACAGTTCCAGTCCAAGGGAGTCACCAAGGTGATCACCCAGTGCCCGCACTGTTTCAACACGCTCAAGAACGATTTCCGGCAGTACGGGCTTGAACTCGAGGTCGTGCATCATAGCGAGTTCATCAAGGGGCTTTTGGACCAGGGCAGCCTGAGCCTTGGCGCACAACAGACCGGGCTCGGCAGCGTAGTCTTCCACGATTCCTGCTACCTCGGCCGCCATAACGGCGTCTACGATGCGCCGCGCGAGGTGATCCGAGAGGTGACCGGCGCACCGGTACAGGAACTTGACCGGACCCGGGAGAACGCATTTTGCTGCGGTGCGGGTGGAGGCCGTATGTGGCTCGAAGAGCACGAAGGAACGCCCATCAACCGGAACCGGGTGACGGAGGCCATGGCCAAAAAACCGGACACCATCTGCGTCAGTTGCCCGTTCTGCATGACCATGTTTGAGGACGGCTTGAAGGAGTTTCCCGGGAACGCAGCTAAGGTGAAGGATATAGCGGAGGTCGTAGCCCTCGGGCTTAAGGGGTGATCGGGTAGTTCCAGGGGGTAGCGGGGACATTTCGTGGAGCAAAGGGAAGGGGCGGCCGGCCATGGTCGCCCCTTTCGCTGTTGAAATCCTTTGGCAACCATCGTACTATGGGCTGCCTTTATCGGCCGAATCGGCACCCTGCTCCAGGGGCGGATCTCGTATTCGCCCTTTTTTGAAGCTGATTAGTACCCATCTCCCGCTCGGCATTCTCCCCTCCCTTGATGGGAGGGGCTGGGGGAGGGTGAGGCTTATGCGAGCTTTCCACCCTCTCCCCAGCCCTCTCCCGTCAAGGGAGAGGGGGTGTTTGTGCACTATGCGGGAGTTTAGTACCAATCAGGTTTTTGAATAACCAGCCACGGAGACCGCATGCACCGCATCTTCCTGCCGACCGCTCTCATCCTCTGCGCTTTCGTTCACGTCGTTTTTGCCGGTCCCATCGAGGATTGCCGGGAATTCGCCGCCTACGGCGTGCCGAGCCTCACAGGCGATCTCCTCTGCGGCAGGGGATTCCTCTTGGCCCACGACCCTGCCAAGAAAACGCCCGTCTGGGTCGCGGAGCATCTGACCCGCGACAAGTCCAAAGGAGCTGTCAAAAGGTCCGATGACTTCCAGCCGGATTCGGACCTCGCGCATGGAAAACGGGCTGAGCTTGCCGATTACAAGGGGTCGGGCTATGATCGCGGACACATGGCGCCGGCCGCGGACATGGCATGGGATGATCAGGCGATGACCGAGAGTTTTTATCTCTCCAACATGGTCCCGCAGGCAGGAGTCGGCATGAATCGCGGCATCTGGATGGAGCTTGAGAAAAAGGTGCGCAGGTGGGCAAAGGAGCGTGGCGAGCTCTACGTCTACAGCGGACCGATTTATGACCGGCAACCGAAGACCATAGGGCGTAACCGTGTTGCCGTCCCCAGTTTCCTTTTCAAGGTCGTGCTGGACCCCCAGGAAAAAGAGGCTATTGCCGTGATCATGCCCAACCACAAACTGAACACCGCGGATATGCCCAACTATCTGGTAAGCGTTCGGGAGGTGGAGAAACAGACGGGACTGGAATTTTTCTCCACTCTGCCCGTTGCCGATCAGGACAGGATGGAGACGGTGAGGGCCCCGCAGTTCTGGCAGTAACCATCACTTCACCTGCTCCTTCAACGTTTCCCCGATAAACTCCTCCACATCGCGCTTTAACTGCGCAAGAGCGCCGGTCTCCAGATACATCATGTGCCCCGAACGGTAGCGCTTGAGGGCGATGTTCTTCCGCAACGCGGGGTTCAGCCCGAGGTGCGCGACGGTGTACTCGGTAGCGAAGTGCGGCGTTGCCAGATCGAACACGCCGGAGGCGATGAACACTTTCATGTAGGGGTTTTTGGCCAGGGCGTCGCGCAGGTTTTCACTGGTGTCGGCATAACTGTTTTTCGCCTCCCAGTCCCAGCGCTCGATGCCGCCGCCCAGGGTGAAGTATTCCAGATCCGACTGGAATCCCAGCTCCTCCCTGGCATAACGGTTGAACGTCGCGGTGAAAGGCGGGCGAATGGTGGTGATGGTCGCATCGAAACCGCGGCCGGCACCCGGATCCAGGTTCGCGGCGCTGAAACGGCTGTCCATGAAGCCGACCATCTCGCCGCGGTCGCTCAATAGCTCCTTCACGAAGGCCCTGTTGTCGATGCGCAGGTTCCGGCTTTCGACAAAGGAGCTGCCGAGGCCGGTAAATCGCGCCAGTTTTTCGGCTACAGCGCGGCGCTCCCCGGTGGATAACCTGTCCCCCTTGTTGAGCGCAGCCTGGTACTCGGTAGCCGCCCATTGCTCCGCCGCTGACAGGGTCCGGTCCAAATCGACCTGGAGATCGGCGGGGAGCTTCTTGTGATACCAGGCAGTTGCGGTGTAGCTTGGCAGGAACAGCTGGTAGGGGAGGTCGTTTCCGAAGTCAAAGGTGATGGTCTGCATGTTGAGGACCGATGAGACCAGGATGATGCCGTTCATGGCGACGCCGCGGTCGACCAGGTACTCGGCAAGGCCCGCGCACCGGAAGGATCCGTAGCTCTCTCCCACCAGGAAAAGCGGTGAGTTCCAGCGCTGGTTGCGGGTCAGGTACAGCCTGATGAACCTCCCCAGCGAGTCGATGTCGCCGCGCACAGTGGCGAAATTCTTGGCAAGCTCGGGTCTTGCCGCTCTGCTGTAGCCTGTACCGACCGGGTCCACGAAGACCAGATCGGCCTGGTCGAGCCAGCTGTAGGCGTTATCGACCATCCGGAAAGGGGGGGCGGGCATGTTGCCGTCGGGAAGCATCTCGACGCGTCTGGGACCGACGGCGCCCAGGTGCAGCCAGATGGAGGCGGCACCCGGGCCACCGTTGAACATGAACAGCAGGGGACGGGGTTTTGCGTCGTCGGCTTTCTCTGCGCTGTAGGCGACGTAGAATATTTCCGCTTCCGTGTCGCCGGCATCGTTTAGCACCGGCAGTTCACCCGCCGTCGCTGTGTAGCTGATTTCCTCGCCGCCGATCCGGGCCTGGTGCCTCGTCACGGTTGCCTTTGCCGCAGCGGGAGATCTCTCCTGTTCTCCCTGTTTTACCGCAGGGGGCTTTTTTTCCGCAGCGGCAGGTGTCTGGGCCGCCATTACCGTCAAGGGATTTAATATCGCTACGACCATAAATGCCGCTGCTGCCAAAAGATATCTGAACAACCTGCACCTCCAAACTGCGTCATCGCATGTCATCGGCCACCCTGATTAAAAAGCCAAGCATCGGCGCCGGTCCGGACGGCTAATGAGCTCCGGGCTATTGTAAAGGAAAGTCCATCACCTGCAAGGGGGAGAGGGCGCTATTGGTGCAGCAGGCCCATCAGAATGCGACGCAGGGACCGGTCCCAAGGTCGGATGCCTGATCCTCCATACCCAAAAAGACGCTGCGACCCGTGAAGAACGGCCGCCGCGCCATCGCACATCGACCCTTGATCGCCTGATTGGTCAGGCGCAAATGAAATAAGGGCGAATGGATTCATTCGCCCTTACAGAAAAAACAGTCAGTGCTGTGGTATTGGGGGTGTAAAAAGGTTTGTGTAAATTGTCATTAGGGGGTACACCAAACAACCCCTAAGGAGTTTACATGGCCAAAATCACCGAACTAGACGCCGCGATTGACAATTTGCTCAAAACCTACAAGACG